>Ga0325411_1004767_pt1 | contig 15158 bp, 9 predicted proteins | sample PopdelMetagenome_13_FD_206181 | JGI IMG/M metagenome (GOLD analysis project Ga0325411, IMG submission 206181) | Populus deltoides microbial communities from Bellville, Georgia, United States - Xylem-PdIQD-R4 | ecosystem: Host-associated > Plants > Phyllosphere > Stem > Wood/Secondary xylem... | reverse complement strand
AATCAAATTAAGTCCATAAACATCTAAATTTGGGCTTTTCTCCTCAAATTTCAAATTTTCCTTCTCAACAGGGCTCTCCTCCTTCAAGAATATACTGTCAAAAATCCAATCTTTGTATTTTTAACCTTATTGATCGATTTTCCAACCATTTTCTGAGCGCTTCTGCCTCCTGTTATTTTTTTTATTTTTTTTTTTTACCTCCTTTGGCTATATACATATTTTTATATATATTTTGTGGGGACCCAAAAATGGTTTACAACAGTTTCTTTTGCATGATTTGCCTATAGAGCAAACGGTTTCTTATTGTATAATCTACGTTCATAAACGAAGTGGCTCCATGATTTTTGTTGAGAGTAGATAATATCCCTACATTTACATTTGCAGCAAGTTTATGTGCTAATCTTCATTTGGTGCTGAATGTGGAATTGAAGGTTGAATTATTCAATTGCAAATATTTCTATACAAGTAGGTCCCTTAGTTGACTAAACAATAGTGTTGGAAACACGGCAATATTAATTTCCATAATTGAAATTTTTTGTGGAAATTATTTCTGACTATTCATATATAGTTCATTCACAATTTTAGGTAAAGATACGTAAAGATGATATCCCTTCATATTTACATCTGCAGAAAGTGTATGTGCTAATAGATACATTTTGTGCTCTAATTAGAAATTGTTTTGTAGCTCGTCATCTGGTCTTCCTCCTTGACCTCCAAGTCTTCGGAACTTGGATATATTGTTCAACAATTACGTGTGGAAAAGATGGAACTGAATGTTGAATTATTTAATTGCAAATATTTCCACACCAGAAGGTCCCTTGATTGACTATACAATAGCGTTGGAAACACGGCAATATTAATTTCCAAAATTGACATTTTTTATGCAAATTTCTGAATATTCACAGTCCATTTACAATTTTAGGTAAAGATACAAAAAGATGGTATCCCTATATTTTTTTTTTAATAATCATGAATGTCTGGATCAGTTTATACACAATGATATTAATAATTAATTTTATATATATTGGAGTTGAAATTTTACATGAAAATATTTTTAGGGAAAAAAATTGTGACTGCTTAATATGAATGTTCAGAGAAGTTTTTCTAAAGTGTATTTAGGAATGAAATTTATGTGAAGCTTGCTTTACATACTGAATTTAATTTCCCAAAAAAAAAATCGACCACAAAATTTTTCAATAATTTACAAACGTAGTTAATTCGCATCTTAGGTATGTGGCCATGCATGATTTAAGCACCAAAACGTAGATAAAGTATACAAAAAATTATTATGTCTGTTAAATAAGCATCGTTGGTCAATTTTTGTCGTTAAAACAATCTTTTGAATACCCTTTTAATGTTTTGAAGTTCGATATTGAATATATCATCCATTTTTCTTTAGAGTAATATTTTATATATATATATAATCATCGAAATATATTGAAAACACCATTAAACTAATAACCAAAATAAAATATAAGGACAAGATAAAAACAAACAAAAAAAACAAACTTAAGGGGAAAAAAATTGATCTGTTACAATAAAAAAATATATAAAAAATTACCTAAAATTTCTTATTACACCTCTTTAGAGTAATATTAATGTATATAAATCTGATCATAATCTACTAAAGTTCTGTTGGTGTCAAATATTAATTATATTTATGTTAGTTGTATAGCATCTTAAGTGCTGTTTTCTATTTGAAGGTTCTATTATCATTGTATTCTACTTCAAAATCAATAAAACTCTGATTATTATATATATAAAAAAAATCATACTATTAAATCATTATTGTTCACAAGTACTTGTGCGCCCATCGAGCAAATCGGATGTGTCCAAATCGGAGAGAATTAAAATTATGGAAGGAAAAATCTTGAAAACCAAATATAGAAGATAAAAAACTGATCCATTACTCAAGTGATTTTAAATCTAATTAAGAGCAAACTATTTAATTAGAATTGATTTGTATTTTTTAGTAGGGATTCCTAATAACATTTTTTCTTGAACAAGTGATTTCTCCGCACTCCTCAAATAATTTCTAGCTTGACAGACAAACAAACAAACAAATAAATCATATAAAATTCTCAAACAATTATATGTCACAAATCAATATGAGGTTGCGGTAATATCAGTACATCAAAATAATCAAAAAAATATTGAAAAAATAAATTTTAGCAAATTGTTTTTTTGAAATTTGAGGGAATGCGGTTTCAATCGTGTTCCCAAACAAAGCGTGTTTGGAAATGTGGTTGCGGTTATTTTTCAAAGTACTTTTCACTCGAAAATATATTAAAATAATATTTTTTTTATTTTTAAAAATTATTTTTGATATTAGCGCATCAAAATGATCTAAAAACATTAAAAAAATTAATTTGAAAATAAAAATAAATAAAAATAATTTTTTTTTTCAAAAACTTTTAATTTTAAAACGTAAAAATAAACAGGATACATAATAAGAATATGCAATGAGTTTTTTTTCTTAATGAAATACGAGAGATTTATTCGATCACTATTATAGCCATTAAAAACATAGCTTAATAGATAGAAAGAAGAGTATAGAAAAACTCAGAAGAGTTAGAAAACTTACTAGCACAACTATATCCACAACTAAGTCATTTTCTCTAAGAACTCTTGCTTGACTAAATGATCCACAACAATATTATTTCTTGTCTATAATTTTTTTTTAAAAAAAATCAACACACAAGATTCTCAAAATGATGAATTTTCTTTAGTAATTTACACGTATAGTTAATTCACAGCTTAGGCATATGGCAAGATTCTTCGATTAAATAATATTTTTATTCAGTCCCAATTTAAATTTAGGGTTTAAACAATATCTCAATTAAATAATATTTTATTTCATTAATAACTAATTTTCATCATACCAAGGGAATTAATTTATAGATGTTTAATTGTATTGTAATTTTTCGACTTCAAAGATTTTGAGAATACTCCAATTGCGTAACTTGGAAATTCTAGGGTTCTATCTTGGAAATGGAGGATTACAAAAAAGGTTTTAGGGATGAGCTTTTTGCACCAAAGGTTGCATCTTCCAGCTATAAAGATGGATTTCCCAGGTTTGATAACAGCCATTTAAATAGCTTTTAGACCGACAATTACAAGAAAGGAAAAATTAGAATTCCAAAACTGGTGGGTTAAGTAATATAAAATCTAAAATTAAGCTAAAAATTCAAAATTCTACACCTGATTTGAAGACCTTACCGAAGTAGCCAGCTGATTCCGTTATAGAGGACATATAGAATCTCCTAAATAAATTTGAGTGAGTTCTAATTATCAGATAAAAAATTATAATCTATTTTGTTATAATTTTGAGTTATAGTCGTTTAGCACGATTAAATCTCTTATTGAGTTTAAATTTCTCTATATGATACAAGAACATATCCGTAGGTTGTTTATATTGTCCAACTGCAATAGATCGTATCCAATCGATCACAACCTCCTGCATCAAAGATTATTACATACCTGATAATCAACAATGCACAATCTCTCAAACTATATCGTGCAATTATTGAGGTATGCATAGACATCTTGATTTAATTAAATCGAAGTCCACGGTAATAAAGTCGTCATGCTTGTCTCTAATGGAATTAAAAAGCTTGTGCATAGGTTCTCACTCTGTTCCTGGTTTATTAAATCTTTGGCAGAATGTTGATAGTTACTGGCCTTAGAGAGCATATTGTTAGAACCACTTAGGTGGAGATTAGTGGTTCGGTCTTCGCCATTAAAGTTACAGAAAAACCATGCTTAGAGGTTAATTCAAGTAGGGTTGATAAAAAGAAGGTCGTGGAAAATTGGGCTGGGAAGTTGAATCCTTCCAACTTTGATACTTTAGAATCCTCCCAACATGATTCTCTCAAATCATCATATGCTGCTGCTGAGCAATTTTGTTCTGAGGAGCCAATGGAAGCTAGAATACATGGAGCAAGAATTGATGACACGAATGAGACTGCTGAATGTAGCCATGGTATGGATAGGGAATTCTCCTTTTGTGGTCCTGGGTGAAGATGTACTGCCTGAAAGAATTAACAAGAAGGGTACTTTGAATGGTGATTCTGATGTTGATTTGCTTTCACCAGAGAAAGGTTCTTTGAGGAAATCTGTTACTAAATGCAACATTACACTAAATCCACATCTAAGTCATCTTCTCTAAGAACTCCTTGCTTGACTAAATGATCTGCAACATGATTCTTCTTTCTATGAGCATGTTTAAAACACATAGAATGAAGCCTATTGCATGCATTTGAAATATCATTGAATTTAATTTAATTATATAGCATTTGTTCCTTTAATATAGGTAATGGCATTGTAAGAATTTGACTACTCTACAACCAATTGATTTGTAGAAGCATGGCAGCAGTCAACATAAATCTACCGATTACCTGTTGAAATGATGATAGAGCTAGATCATAACTAACAAATAGGGGTTTTTTCAGAACATGGAACAAAAATCTCTCCCTTCTTCCTTAAACTTGCTAGTGTAAGCAATGCACATGTTAGCATATAAGTTGTCTTTGCATCCTTTGGAAGATGCTTGACATCCCTTTTGTTTGTGGAGCGTGTTTCAAATGGTTTTTTGGTTTGGCGGGGCCAACTCTTTTTTTTTTTTTTTTTACCCTCTAAAATTTAAAAGCAGCCTTTCATTTATTCTTCTTTTAGAGTTAATCTTTATTTTTTTTATTATTATTTGTTTCATTTGAGATAATTTATGAAATTTATTTATTTTTTTCAATATCATCTCCCTTCAAATTTTTATCTTTTATATTTGGTTCTTATTCTCATAATTGATATTTAGTTTATTTGAGATGAATTTTAGAAGTTTTTTTTATAATTTCATTATTCTTTAGTTTTTTTTTACCAATTTGATCCTTATCATTTTAATTACTATTTTTTTTTCTTGATAATTTTTTAAAATTAATATTTTTTCTGATTTTATAGTTCAACATTACTATTTTGCATGCATAAATCTATGCTAGAAATATTTGGAACTAATTACTTTGCCAATGCTTCTGTTTGCATGATAACACTGCCCAAAAGTAGGCAAGGAACAGAGCATTAGAATAAGTTGTGTACGCATGTTGAGTTTTTAATTTTCTGTTTTTATTATGAACTTGTGTCTTGTAATATCACAAACTAGACTTTAGTTATCGTTTTCCGAGATTTCTGTTTTGTGGCTCCTTGTAGGTAATTCCTAGGCTTATATTGATCGATAATTAAGTTAGTGTGGCTAAAAGCTGTCGGTATGTATTTGTTTGGTACCTTTTAAATTCTTTAATTTACTTCTCGGTGGGTTCAAATTCATCTGTCTTTATAGTTAGATATAGATGTGCTTTAATTTGATGAGTATTTGTGGTAAAAAAACTAAATAAATAACTTTACAGGTGCATTTATGGACCAGTAAGGTAAGTTTAGGCTCGAGAGAAGATCTGATAATATTAAACCGGAATAATGACTCAAAAGGATCATAATTTTTAATCTTACTATTGAATCAAACTGAGATTTTTACATGAGTTTTTGGAGGCCGTTTTACTTACATCGTGGATTGTCGGATCTTTAGGTATTAAAAATCTTGCCCAGGGCCCCTCAGTTTTGATAGTTGTGTTATTTTCCATGTGTTTTTTTTATTTCTTAATTTATTTTGGATTTCATATTTTTTTTCTTTGTATTTTTGTTTTTTTTCCTAGTTAGGATAGAGTTTTATTATTATCAAAATTCCGTGTTATTTATTTGTTCTTATCTTTAGCTTACACCTGCATCAAATATTCTAAACCTAACACTTTAGTGTTGCTCCAATGTTAACTCCACTTGGTAGCTCGTGAGGTACAACCTCTATTGAATTTGTACTGCAATAAGAAACACATACAATTATTGTCATAAGTACTTAGAGTTCTATACTCACAGAAACAGAAAGGTTAGACTGATTAAATGAGATAGCAAAGAAAAGATAGCGTAAGCATAAACTCTTCTATATGAAAAACCTGAAAAATGTCATTTTTTTTTTGGGTGAAATCAAGAATATTTCTTTTTGGTTATCCTGAAAAATGTCAATTGCTTGCAAAACTTACTTTAATTTACTGAATGTAATTTTTTTGAGTTTCTTCTTGCACCTTGTCTGCGAGAATTCTTTTCTGTTCTTCTTGCCTTCAAATTCCATTGACCTTCAACCATCCTCATAAACCATGCAAGTACTTGTCTCGTTGTGACTCCAAATACAAACCCACATCCATAACCCATTGCCACAACTTTCCATCCAAATCCATCTCCAAACAATGTTGAGCGATCTCCTTCATTAAAGTTTGATGGCAACTGTCGCACGTCAAAATCCGCGCGGCGTCGGCTGGCGATTTTTTATTATTTGTGTTTTGCTTGGTTCTTTGGAGTCGCCACCTAGTATTATGGTCACTAGGAACCTATGGTCTGCGAGAGTCTGAGTAAGAGACTGGTTGTGCAAGGGGAAGACGCATCACCCCCAGTGCACCCTACCTAAGGTAAGCTGCATTGTTGTTTGATTGTTTTTCTAGGTCGAGTTTCTATTCGTTGGTCTTTTCTAAGGTTCAAGGTAGATCTCCCTTCATGAGGGAGTCTCTACCGTATTGGGTTAAATCCTAACCGTTCTAAAGTTTGAATTTTAGGATTGCATTTATAACCTTGTATCTTTAATACCCGAGGGTGTACTTTATCGTGTAATTTTACACCCCACAAATATTAAAGTCTACATCTGGATCCTAGAAAAAAAGGTACATCTGGATCCTAAAAAAAAAAGGATGGAAAAAGGTTTTTGTTATTTTGGCCAAACCCTAATGGATGATCATAAACTAGTTATGATATCTATTTTTTTGGATTTTTTAAAACGTGAGAAAGATGCAATTTTTTTGAAAACATGCTTGGAAAATTCTTTAGGACTTGGTCGTATGCAATAAAAGTTTTTTTTTTTTAATTTTTTTAATATTTTAGAGAAAACCGGGTATTTTAATACCGGACTTGTATCTTACAATGTAAGTATACAACCCAATATTAAGCAAACTTGGTAGAAAAATATTTAAGAAAATCACAAATTTTTTGAAATGATTTTTGAAATTTTTGGAATTTTTTTGTTTTTTTAATATAATATCATATAATATATCAATTAAATATTATTAAGGTACGTGGGCCGATCCGGCCCAAACAACTGGTCCGGACCCAGGAACTTTGGGTTGGGCCGGCCTCGGCCCAACAGATCCTCTCTTTTTTTTGGGGGGTCGGGCTGGGCCAGAACCGGCCCGGCCCAAGCAATTGGCTAATTAATTAGCCGCTGCATGCAGAAATGAATTCTGCATGCAGCCACGGCGAAGAAGGAAAAGGCGAGGCGGGGAGGAGAGAGTTACCTGACGTGGAGGGAGTTGGTGGCCTGGCAGGTGGTGCACGGTGCAACTGGAGGTGGTGAGGCCGGCGGCTTGCACTGGTCACGGCTGGAAGAAGAAGGAGCAAAGTCCTGCAAAGGAGAAGGAAAGCTCACTGCTACCTCGGCTGCCTTTGGGAAGGAAAAGAGCTTCTAGGCAAGGTGGTGGCCGCTGCCTCTGCTGGTGCCGCCGCTGCTGGAGTCACGGTGGTGGAGAAGGAAATTTTTACAGAGGAGAGAGGGAGAGAAATGGTGCAACTGTCACGTGAGATGGTTTTATGGCTACTGGAGGTGGGGATGATGGTGAGAAGCCAGGTGATGAAGGTGGTGGCGGCTGAAGGCCACGGTGGAGAGAGAAAGCAGAAAAAGGATTGTTTGCAGGAAAAATGAATACAGAAGGCTGGTTTTAGGCCAACTTTGAGCTCGATTGTTTTTCTCCCCTGAGCATGCAATTTGCTCCTATTTATAGGGATGGAACGAGGGTAATCTTGTATTCAACGGGGAAAACGTCTCAGCCCTTAATTCGACTCGAGGAATCCAAGCCGTCGGTTCAAAGTGTGCACCTCGAACTGCCAAATTTGGCAGTCCAAGGCTGCAGACTGTCCGAGGTGGCCACTTTAGGCCAATAAACGGAGCCGTTTCAAAGTTTTTCGACCGGACCGGACCATTCTTGGGGATAGAGGGGATTCAGGTGGGCATTTTGGTGCACGCGTTGTCGAATTTGGGGGCCAAACGAGGAATCAAATGCGCCTGTAAAGCTGCTACTCGGCCAGCTTTGCGGGGAAGATGATGAACAAGGCCCGGCGACGCGTCGCCTGGTCTCTCCCCTTTTTTTTTTTAAAACGCAAAAACGGCGCCGTTTAGGGTTAAAATTAGGGATTTTTGCCTATTTTCAATTTAGTCATCCAGCTTTCAATTTCTTCAATTTGACCCCCGGATTTTGTCAATTAAACCCCTATAGTTTGGCGCTTTTTGCAGATTGGTCCTTGGCTTTGGAGTTTGTCAATTTAACCCCTAATTGGCCCCAAAACTTCAATTTTCTTGCAATTTGGCCCCTGATTTCAATCAATTAACTTTGTAAAAATTAAATTTAGTCTCTTAAAATTCCAATCTTCTCAATTAAGCCCAAATTAGGCTCCCAAATTTAATTTTTCACCAATTAAGCCCCAAATAAAATTAATTTGACCCATTTAAAGTATAATTAAGTCCTTGTACTTAATTAAATCCTTCATTTGGACCTAAATTAATTCTTAAACATAATTAAAATTTAATTTGGCCCATGATTAAATTAAACTGGCTATTAAAAATTTAATTATGCCATTGGACTTAATTTTTATGCAAATTTGTCCAATAATCATTTAATTTGACCTTGAATTTGCATTTTTTTCTCCAATTTTGGGCATAATGGGGCACAAATAGGTCTTGAATCTCCTCCAAAAATTGCAACTTGATTTCCCGGCCTACTTTCTCCACGTTGCCAGCCTTTATTATTTTTTTTGTCTTTATTTTTTAAAAAAAATTTTATTTTGAGGAATAACCCAGAATTGAGTTATGACAACAACAATATTGATGGTGCCTCGCCACTATTGCATCGTTTTGGCAGTGGAAATCCACATAAACCCAAGTTTCCTTCAAATGTGCTTTGATCAAATATGTTGAGTTACTTTCACCAAGTATGTGTCCCTCGAGCTGGTTATGTAAAAGATTTAGTACTGATCAAGAAATGATTAGCCATCAAGTTTTAGCCAACTGCATAGGAATCCTTCTGGTAAGCAAATTGAAAGATAGATCTAATGATTCTAGTTTGGTCGAAACTCCTAAGATTGGATACGACCTGTAAGGGAATTGTGAGAGAGGTTAAGTTGTTGAATTGTTTTAAGCTTTCTGATTAATTTTGGAATCTTTCCGATAAAATTATTATTTGACAAGACAAGTACTATTCCAAGAATACTTTGGATTTTCATAAACTCAACTTCTAACTCTTTCCATGTTGTTTTTAAGGTATAGGCATATCTTGAGAAAACTCTTGCCATCACATAAATTAATAATATTTTAAAGAGACCAACGTTGCTTCAAGACTATTAAACACCTTATTGGCAATGGTCCATTAAAATTATTGTTGAAGATGTCAAAAATCTATAATTTGAAGGAGTTATAAGTGATTGGACCTTCAAAAAACCCTAGAGTCTATTCAATTTTAGAACAAAAACCTGCAATTTTGAAAGTGTTTCTAGGAAATAGGGGAATGTATACTAAATCTTATTGTTGCCAAGATCAAGAACTTCCACTATTATGCAGTTGATGATTGACGATGGTATATATTTCCCCTTCCAATTAATTGCCATTGAGGTTGGAATATCCCAAGCCATTCCTCTTTAAAAATGTTAAAGAGATAGTTCATTGAAGATTGTTCATGCCTAAATGTAAAACTAATAGTGTTATTGAAGTTCTCCAAACATGGGGGAATAGAACTACTCAAGCTATTGTTGGATAAGTCAAGGACTTGAAGGAATTTCAGCTTGCAAATAGAAAAAGAAATTTCTTACTGTTGGATGTAAAATGATTATAACAAGCTCTCTTATTTGAAAATTGAACTTGGGATTGGACCATTCAAGTGGTTATTGATCAAATTTCAAATATTTTGATTGTTTTTGTCCTTTTACTTTTTGTAGGCTCAATTTTATTTTTTTTATTTGATGATGACTATTTGAACTAGCTTCTATCATTCTTTTAAGTGAATAATTTTCTTGTATCTCTTCAAATGAAAACACATTTTCAAAGAATGTAGCGCTCTTTGATTCTATAATAGTATTAGAATATATGTTCTCAATACTTAACTTGTGTATAAAAAACTAATATGCACTATTATTGTAAATATATTCGATAAATACACAATCCACAATTTTATGTCCCATTTTGAACTTTTTAGGATCAAATATTGCTACCCTTTCAAGGCACCCCCACATTTTGAAGTATTTTTAAAAAAATCTTTTACCTTTCCACTATTCATAAAGTGTCTTTTCTAGCTTTTTATGGGTGTACTTTATTAAATATACAATTGGCAGTCAGAATTGCCTCTTTTCACAAGTTTTGAGGTATTCTTGAGCTTATCAACATGATATTCATTATTTTTTTAAGTGTTTGATTTTTATGTTTTTTAATGTCATTTTATTGAGGCAAATAAAGAGTAATAATTTGGTGGATTATCTCATTTTGGAAACAAAATTCACCAAAATGTGTTCCATACTCTCATTTTTTAATGTCTTATTAAGTTGATTTTGAACTTAATTTTTGTAATTTTTAAACATTTCAAAAGTCTTATCTTTGTTTCTAAGCAAATAAATATAAGAGTATCTCGTGTAATTCTCTATAAAGGTGATATAGTACTTCTTTCCTCCTTTAGTTTACACTGTTTTTAAATTATTAAGTTTGAGTAAATTAAATATAGAAATTCACTACTTCTTTTAATTATTTAAAAAGAAGGTTTTATGAATTTTGATTTTACATAAACCTCACACGTATGATTTTTCTAAAAAAACCATTATTGATATTATTATAATTCACATGTTCTACGTGTTGAACTGCTTTCCAGTGGGTATGGCCCCCTCAAGCCGGTTATGTGAAAGGTTTAAGACTTCAAGAAATGTTAGATCTGCCAACTGTACTGGAATCCTTCCAGTAAGAAAATTTGAAGATAGATCGAATGATTCCAGATTGGTCAACATTCCTAATGATGATTGAATTTGACCTGTAAGAGAATTATGAGAGAGATTGAGTTGTTGAAGTCCTTTAAGCTTTCCAATCACCTTTGGAATCTCTCCGATGAAACTGTTGTTTGACAAATCAAGTATTCTAAGAGTGCTTTGGATTTTCTCGAACTTAAATTCAACCCCTTTCCATGTCACTTTTATGGCATAGGCCATCATGTAAAATGAATTTTGATCATAGGCCATCATTGCTTCAAAACTATTGAAATACCCTATTGGTAAAGGTCCACTCAAATTATTGTTGGAGATGTCAAAGATCCGCAATTTGGAGAATGATTTTTTAGTAGTCGGACTATTCACAAAACCATGGAGTTTATTGGACTTTAGGACAAGGATATACAACTCTGGAACCGTTTCTAGAAAATAGGGAAATGTGTCATCAATTTTATTGTCACCAAGATCAAGAACTTGCAGCATAATGCAGTTGATGATAGACGATGGTATGTTCCCTTCCAATTCATTGCCATTTAGGTTGAGATATCCCAAGTTATTCCCTTTTGAAAATGGTGAAAAGATAGTGCCTTGAAGATTATTCATGCCAAGATTCAAAACTGAGAGAGAGTTGCTAAAGTTCCCTAAACATTGTGGTATAAAACCACTCAAGCTGTTGTTGGACAAATCAAGGAGTCGAAGGAATTTAAGCTTGCAAATAGAGGAAGAAATTTCACCTGTTAATTTACTGTTGGATGCAAGAGAAAGGGCTAACAGGTTCTCTTGTTTGAAAATTGAACTTGGGATTGGACCATGCAAGTTGTTTTTGCTCAAATCAAACAATCTCAATGAAAGAGTACTTATTTGAGAAGGGATAGGTCCTGACAGTTGATTATTGGATAAACCTAAATTTTCAAGAAGGGTAAGGTTACCTAAAAAATCTGGAATCCTACCTGAAAAATTATTGTTATCAAGATACAAGGATTGAAGTTGCACAAGGTTTTTAAATGATGATGGAATCTGACCACTTAAATTGTTACCTATAGGTCTAAACGAGTGAGCTTTGTGAGATGACCGATCAGGGTCAGATTTGACCTTATGATATTACATTCTCTGAGAGTCAGAACTTCCAACAACTTTAGATTTGTGAAGAAGTCATTTTCTAAATAAACTGAAATTGTAGTATGAGAAAGACCCAATAACCTGAGGCTATTACTCACATTGGATGAAGGAAAAGAGCCAGTGAGGTCGTCGTTGTTATTCAAATCAAGTACTTGAAGGTTTGGTAGGAGAAAGATGTTATCTGGGAACTTCCCTTTCAATCCACAATCCCAAAGGCCAAGAGCTGACAAGGATGAGGACAGATTCGCCAAGGAATTAGGTGTGACCAAAGGCATATTTACACTACCCAAACGGAGATTTCTTAGCTTGGTTAGGTTTTGAATAGTCTTGTCAAAAGAACTTGGTTCTACACTCAAATAGTCATTGAAAGAGAGATCAATTGAAACCAACTCAGTGAGTTGCCCAAGATCATCTGGAATTGAACCTGTAAGATTGCTGTATCTAAGATCTAACTTCTGGAGGTGCTTAAATTTTCTCACTGAGGATGGGAATTTTCCTTGCAATCCACCTGAATAGACTGTGAGTGATGACAAAGAAGAAGACAGATTCATCAAGGAATTGGGCACAACCAATGACATGTCCACCCACTTCAGATAGAGTTCTCTAAGCTGGGTTAGATTTTGAACAAGCTTGTCAAAAGAAATTGGTTCTAGACTTAGATAGTCGTTTTCGTTTCCAGAGAGAGCAAGTGAAACCAACTCAGTGAGTTGCTCAAGATCATATGGAATTGGACCTTTAAGATTGTTTTCTGCAAGTTCCAACTGCTGGAGGTGCTTAAATTTTCTCATTGAGAATGGGAATTTTCCTTGCAATCTACACGAATTGAGTATGAGTGATGACAAAGAAGAAGACAGATTCATCAAGGAATTGGGTACAACCAATGACATGTTTACCCGACTCAGATCGAGTTCTCTAAGCTGGGTTAGATTTCGAACAAGCTTGTCAAAAGAAATTGGTTCTAGACTTAGATAGTCATTTCTGTCTCCAGAGAGATCAAGTGAAACCAATTTGGAGAGCTGAGAGATTTTCGACGGAACTTGACCTTCAAAGACTGAGTAATTTAGGTTAAGATGTGTCAGGTTGGAGAACTGGCCAAATCGAGAAGAAATATGGGAGCTATTGAAATGATTGTCAGAGAGGTCGAGCTTTTGAAGATGATGCAGGGAGAAGAGGGTGCTATTGGGATGGAGGGTGCCATAAAGCATGCTGCAAGCAAGGTCCAGTGCAGTGACTTGCCCGGTTTTCATGTCACAAGTGACCCCAGCCCACAAACAGCAGTCTGTACCCTCTTTCCACGACTCTGTCTTGGGATGCTGGCAACGCCCTGAAGCAGAGCTACTAATGGAAAAGGACTCTTTGAATTGGAGCAAAGAAAGGCTTTGGTCAGGAGCACAGAAATGAGATGAAGAGGAGTAATTTGATGAAGAAATTGTTGTGTGAAAATGGAAGAGAAACAGAATGGAAGAGAGAAATTGAGAGAGGGGCAGTACTGGTGAAAACCCCATGTTGGCTGGCCTTGCAGGATTCGAAAGTATATTTGGAGTGTTGAGCGAAAGATGAGAAGTAAAGATTCGCATTGGTACTATTTATACACAAACAAATCAACAGTTTATTAACTGACGACGTGGCCTGTCCCCTGGGAAACAAAGTGGCCGTAAACAAAGAAAGGAAAGTTCAGCGTAGTCACGGACTAAAGTCTTTTTTATGACTTAGGACTTGGTCTGTCCTTTTTCTTGACCCCAAAGTCTTTGTTTCTAGTAAATAATTTCCCCGCAAAGTAATGGTGCTAATAATTAATTTTATAGATATCGGAGGTGGAATTTTACATGAAAATATTTTTAGGGAAAACAAATTACGAGTGCTTTACATACTGACTTTAATTTCCAAAAATTAAGAAATCGAGGCACAACATTTTCAATAGAAAGAACTGTTTTTAATTAATAATTTACAAACGTAGTTAATTCACATCTTAATTAGGTATGTGGCCATGCATGATTTAAGCACCAAAACGTAGATAAAGTATACAAGAAATTACCTTTTAATGTTTTGAACTTAAACTGTGAGATTATTGAATAGATCATCCATTTCTCTTTAGAGTAGTATTAATGACTAAAATGCCATTAAAATAATTAGATTGTGATAGATCATCCATTTCTCTTTAGATCATCCTTTCATTGACCTTCAAGTCTCCGCATCTAATATACATATATTGTCAAACAAGTGGCGCAAAACATGGGACTGAAGGTTTAATTATTGAAAACTTAAATATTTCCATACAAGTGTTGGAAACACGGCAATCTTAGTTTCCAGGATATTTTTTTGTAATATTCGGCTTTTGTTACATAGAAATGAAATGTTTGAGATTGTGATAGCAGTTATATTTTAAAGTATTTTTTATTTAAAAATATATTAAAATAATATTTTTTATTTTTTAAAAATTATTTTTATGATCAGCACATCAAAACTGTTAAATTAATTGAGATCAAATACAAAAAGGAGGCTACAATTCTGAATAATCTGTTTATTATGAATGCATTGTCTTAACCTAAATACAAATAAAGTATATATAGGTCAGGTAGATTGAAATTGAAGATGAAATGTGTTAGGCTATCTGTCTGGTAGTATCTATGATGTATTGAATGTGTGGTTTGAACCTCTTATGAATGGGGCTGTTTTTCCTTTTGTTTTTTCTTTTCCTCTAGAACTATCTTCTGAATGGTTTATGGTTAAAGAATTTTGGTGGTATATGCCTTGTTACTTGATGTTTGATTTATTTTTGGATAAAAAAAAAGGAGGCTACAATTCTGAATAATTTGTTTATTATGAATGCATTGTCTTAACCTAAATACAAATAAAGTATATATAGGTCAAACTGAAAGTACTATTCTACCCTTAATAAATAAGACTACATAAATATTATTTAACATCTCCCCTCAAACTCACGA
>Ga0325411_1004765_pt1:10000-15164 | contig 15164 bp, 18 predicted proteins | sample PopdelMetagenome_13_FD_206181 | JGI IMG/M metagenome (GOLD analysis project Ga0325411, IMG submission 206181) | Populus deltoides microbial communities from Bellville, Georgia, United States - Xylem-PdIQD-R4 | ecosystem: Host-associated > Plants > Phyllosphere > Stem > Wood/Secondary... | reverse complement strand
TATATATATATATATATTTTGTTGTATATAACCTTGCAGTTCCTGTTCAATCGTTAAATAATTAAAATGTTAGCGTTAATAGCTAACAGTTAATGTACTAATAAAAACATATTATATTTATTTAATGAGGATTATTTTCTTATGAATTATGTAGCCATTAATTAAAATAAATGACCTTTTTTTCTATCTATTTTTTAATGATGGGATTCGTCTTCTATTATACAATAAAAGTTAGGCACAAAATTAAAATGCCAAGCGAGTACGTAGATTTTAAATTGTTTTCTACAAAATAGGTAAATATATATTTGCTTGCTAAAAAAAACCCATTGAACCAAAATTCCAGAAAATAAAAAAAAATGTAAGGTGTTCAACAACGGCAAATGTTTTCCGCTTCTTAACTTTAATTTTATATTCCATTTCTAGTTTTTATTTTTCCATAAAAAAAATAGAAAACAAGGTTACTTCTCACAATCTTAATTTATTTTTCAAATTAGAAAATCCAAAAAGATTGTTATGCACAAAACGGAAAGATAGAAAATATTGGGGTGAGAAAAAAATTAAAAAATCGATTAAACTGAGAAAATAAAAAAATAATAATAAAAAAACAAACCTTAAAAAAACCAATTAGAATATTTAAAAAAATATTTGATTCAGTTCGGTTTTGGTTTCATAAGCATGATACTGAAAAACCAAACCAAACCAAACCGAAAAGGTAAAAATACCGCATAAAATTGAAACCAAGCCCATTAAAAATTCAAAAAAAAACCCAAAAACCAATATGCTTTTTTGTTTTTAATATAAAAATAACAAAACTGAAATTGAATCGAACAAAACCAAAACCATTCGGTTAGGTTTTGGTTTTTAATATAAAATAACCGAACCAAAAGCGATAAGTTTGAACTGATTTCGGTTTATTTTTTATATTTTATAAAATTTTAATTTAATTGTTTTATAAATAAAAACCAAACCAAATAAAAAATAATTACCTTTAAAAATATATTGTGATAAAAAAAATGAAGTTGATTGAGTTACCTCGTGAGAAAAAACGAAAAGCCTATAAAAGGTTAAAGCTGAAATATGAAAAGATAAAGGTGTTTTTCACATGCTCTTTGTAAAGAGAAAAACATGGAAACACCACTGACTTGTTTTCAAAATTCCCATCTATAGTTATAGCTGGAGTTGCGTTTTAATTTAATAATGTTATTAAAAATAAAAAAATATTATTTTTAAATAAAAAATACTTTAAAAAACAACAACAATTACCGAAATCTTATATATTCACTTAAGAAAATAAAAAAAGCAATTTTCTATTCTTTGCTTTGTCATCTCTCTAGAGAATTGAAGTGTAGCATAAGCTTCTCATTTTGCCCACAAAATTACCACCTGTGAAGAACAAAATTTAAGCAAGACGGAAAAGGAGAAAATGACTTTTTATAAAAATAAAATAAAATAAAATAAAATAAAAATAAAAATAAAGTAGGCAAGAAGTTGGTGTCAGCAAATTCAAAGGTAGGAATGAAAGTGATCACGGGATTCACATACACTTTAACATTATCTTTCTCTCAAAAGGAGGTCGTCGTGGTGGTTCCTTTTTCTGAACATTTCTAGCAATCTACAAAATATTTAATTGGGCCCCAAGCTTGATCTAGAAGAGTTGTTCTATGGTAGGTAAGGTGTTGTGAAGTAATCTTGTAAAAATATTTTTTAATTTAAAATATATTAAAATTTATAATATATAGTTTCACAATAACATTTTTTAATATCAAAATACAAAAAAAAAAAACATAACTACAAAAACATACGCCCTCCTTGTCTGATGGACTGCTGCAGCGAGAGACGCATGTTATTTTGTAGAAATTTAGCACTGTATTTATTTATTCACCCAGATGGAAAAACAAAAATAAAAAATAAAAATCAGTCAAAAAGTAAGTGAAGTGGAAATTAAATTAAATTAAAATAAACATAAAACAAGGGATGGGCCCCAGGGGCGCATGTGCGGTTTCTTGAAGGCTTTGGTGGTGTTCTCATCCAATAAATTATTATTTGAGGCAAAAATATCACAGATTCACAGCAACTTGATATCAAATTTAGTCCATCAAAAGACTTCAAAATTTCCAGCATGACCTCAAGTACAACTTCAAGAAGCATTCGGTACAAGTACTTGAAGCATTCATGGGGACCGTTTCAGACACAAAAACATATACGGGTACCTCTTTGGAAATGACCCATGAGGTAGGATAGAAAAAGATTGTAGGCTGTTACTTGCACACTCTTTGCCACTACTCGACAGCGGTTGGTTCTCCTAGTTGTTGGCTATCTTTGCAGATTTGGTGTTGGTGGGGTGTCTTCATTTTGGCTCCTAAACTCGTTGTTCACGCTCAAAATCAAGTCTTTTTTAACTTGGTAATGCTTGTCTGAACTGGAAATCTCGAGTTGTTTTGGCTCTTTTCATGGCGGTTGTGCTGTGAAGTTTGATCTTTGATTGGTTTGGTCTGTAGAGAGAGAGAGTTTACTTAAGGAGAAGATGGGAGACAAGGGTGAAGTTTTGGAGGCTGTCTTGAAGGAAACTGTGGATTTGGTAATAGATCAGAGCATACTTTGAAGCCATTTTTTGGTTTGGTTGCTATCTGTGTTAGTGTTCTTTTGTTTGTTTTTGAGTTACAAGTTTTAATTTTTCTTGATTGCAGGAGAACATACCCATTGAGGAAGTATTAGAGAATCTGAGATGTAGCAGAGAAGGTCTCACAACTCAGGCTGCTGAGGAGAGGCTAGCCATTTTCGGTCACAACAAGCTTGAAGAGAAGAAGGTGTTGCCTTTTTTTCTTTATAAACATTCTTCTCACTATTTCTGGATTCAGGTTCTAACTCAAAGTTATCTTCTGGGTGTGTTTCAGGAGAGAAAATTCTTGAAATTCCTGGGCTTTATGTGGAATCCTCTGTCATGGGTTATGGAGGCTGCTGCTATCATGGCTATTGCTCTTGCAAATGGAGGAGTAAGTAGTAGTATATTCTGGTTTTTATGGCAATTCCACTCGCGGATTTGTTTGTTTTGGGACGTTGTTAAACATTTTTTTTGTGTCTGCAGGGAAAGCCTCCAGATTGGCAAGACTTTGTGGGTATCATTACTCTGCTTGTGATTAACTCTACCATCAGTTTTATCGAGGAAAATAATGCGGGTAATGCTGCTGCTGCTCTCATGGCTCGTCTTGCACCCAAAGCTAAGGTATGTGAAGTTAACGAACCTTTGTTTCATTTTAAATGTGTTTCCATAAATCTGTGGATGTACTTATATATTGGAGCACTTAAGATTTGGATGAAATCCAAATTTGCAAATATGACTGACTGATGCACTTGTAATTAGATTGAACTGCTAATTTTGTTTCATCTCTCATAATATTGTTCTCAAGGTTCTTCGAGATGGAAGATGGAATGAGCAAGATGCTGCTGTTTTAGTTCCCGGTGACATTATTAGCATCAAACTTGGAGATATTATCCCCGCTGATGCTCGTTTACTAGAAGGAGATCCGCTTAAAATTGATCAAGTGGGGCTTCAAATACTTAGTTGCTACTTCATCTTGGCTTGGTATTTGTCTGGCTGTTATACTGAACCTTCTTCCTTTTGGTTTCTCAGTCTGCACTTACTGGCGAGTCCCTTCCCGTGACAAAAGGTCCTGGAGATGGTGTTTACTCTGGTTCTACTTGCAAACAAGGAGAGATTGAAGCAGTAGTTATTGCCACTGGTGTCCACACCTTCTTTGGGAAGGCTGCTCACCTTGTGGATACAACTAACCAAGTTGGCCACTTCCAAAAGGCAAGGAGATATAATTGTTACATGATCTTTGTTGAGTTCTAAGATGTACTTTTGTGATTTTGGTTTTGATTCGTTCTTGTTTCACATTGTGCAGGTCTTGACTGCAATAGGGAACTTCTGCATATGTTCAATTGCTATTGGGATGGTTATAGAGCTTATTGTCATGTACCCCATTCAAGATAGGAAATATCGTCCTGGAATTGACAATCTTCTTGTGCTTCTCATTGGTGGAATTCCAATTGCCATGCCTACGGTCCTCTCAGTCACAATGGCTATTGGTTCTCATAGGTTATCGCAGCAGGTTAGCCAAGTTCTTGGGGATGTTCTAATTGACCCTGGACTGCTGAGTTTTGGGCATAATATGATAATGTTTTGAATATGATCCAGGGAGCCATCACGAAGAGAATGACTGCAATTGAAGAGATGGCTGGCATGGATGTGCTTTGCAGTGACAAGACTGGAACATTGACATTAAACAAACTAACTGTGGACAAAAATCTCATTGAGGTTGCTTACTGAAAGCTGTTTTTCAAACATCTACTACAGAGCAGAATTCTTGCTTATATGTCCCTGGGTATAACTTCCAGGTTTTTGCAAAAGGAGTAGATGCAGATGCTGTTGTTTTGATGGCAGCTCGAGCCTCTAGAATAGAGAACCAAGATGCAATAGATACTGCTATTGTTGGAATGCTGGCTGATCCAAAGGAGGTAATTGATCCTTATGGTACTCTTTTTATAAGTTCTGGTCACTATTTAATTAGTAATTTTAAATTTAACTTGGTAATATAATTTTTTTTTTTCATGTTTTGATGTTTTCTGAATTTTATTTCCTTGTTCCAAAAGGCACGTGCTGGAATTCAGGAAGTTCATTTCCTTCCTTTCAATCCTACTGATAAGCGGACAGCCTTGACATATATTGATAGTGGAGGTAAAATGCACAGAGTCAGCAAAGGTGCACCAGAACAGGTAACTTGCCCATGCAGCCTATTATACTTGCCATGGGATGTTCTATATTTTGAATTTTATTCTAATTCCTGTCTTCAAATATTTGTTCAGATTCTAAATCTTTCACACAATAAGTCAGACATTGAGCGAAGAGTACATGCCGTGATTGATAAATTTGCAGAAAGAGGTTTACGTTCTCTTGCGGTAGCATACCAGGTAATCACAATCCTATTTCTCTCTTTCTTTTTCTCTTAGATATATGCTTCTAGCTTCATTGTTGGTTTTATTTTTGACTACATAGCTTTGATGAGCTGCTGCTTCACAATTGCAGGAGGTTCCAGAAGGAAGGAAAGAGAGTGCTGGAGGCCCTTGGCAATTCATTGGCCTCTTGCCTCTCTTTGATCCACCA
>Ga0325411_1004765_pt1:0-7500 | contig 15164 bp, 18 predicted proteins | sample PopdelMetagenome_13_FD_206181 | JGI IMG/M metagenome (GOLD analysis project Ga0325411, IMG submission 206181) | Populus deltoides microbial communities from Bellville, Georgia, United States - Xylem-PdIQD-R4 | ecosystem: Host-associated > Plants > Phyllosphere > Stem > Wood/Secondary... | reverse complement strand
GATTGCAGTCTATGCAAATTGGAGCTTTGCGGCAATTAAAGGGATCGGTTGGGGTTGGGCTGGTGTAATTTGGCTCTATAATATCATCTTCTACTTTCCACTTGACTTCATCAAGTTCTTTATCCGCTATGCTTTGAGTGGGAGGGCATGGGATCTTGTAATTGAGCAAAGGGTATGGGTGCCATTGGCTTGATGGGGCTATTTATTTGAGTTTGGTCTGTCTTCGGTATAGTATTCTGTCTGCTTGTGTGTTTATGTTTTGTTTCTCTGATGGATTTCATTTTTTGTAGATTGCTTTCACAAGGCAAAAAGATTTTGGGAAGGAACAACGTGAGCTTCAATGGGCACATGCACAGAGAACCTTGCACGGGTTGCCACTACCAGACACAAAGATGTTCACTGAGCGGACACATTTCACTGAACTCAATCAGATGGCTGAGGAAGCAAAAAGGAGAGCTGAAATTGCAAGGTAGGCGCTGATGTTTAGCTGTCATTTTCAGCTTGGCACGTGATGTCTAACGTCTCAGCTAGATCATATCTGATTTCACATTGAAATGGGTCTTACCTGCAGATTTTCAGAAACATGAAAAAAAAAGGACTTGTTTCGAAAATATATACTATTGTGATACATGATTCTTTTTTGTGTTGTAATAACATGAAGCAGTAAGCTTGCCAGAAGATACGGAAAACACTTCCTCTTCTGGGCTAGTTGTGATACATTTTACATTTTTTCCTTTGCTGGAGTTTTGACGGGCCTTACTGGTTGTCTAAGTTCATTTGAACCACATTTCTGCTTTTTTCTAATTTATTTGCATTGATTGCAGGTTGAGGGAACTCCATACACTCAAGGGTCATGTAGAATCTGTGGTGAGACTGAAGGGCCTTGATATAGACACGATTCAACAAGCATACACGGTCTGAAGATCATCTGGAGGGATAGAGCACAATAAATGGCAAATCTTACCACTTCCAGCATGTTGTTGTGAGTTACCTGGAACTACAATGCCAATTATCGCTACAATGTTCTGAGTTCCGTACTTAACAGTGATGGGCATCTTTAATCTATTTCTTCTCTGGTCTATTCTTGCTTTGCAATGCCCACAAGAGGGAAGGCTCATCTTTTTGCCGTTTTTGTTTATATAGGAAGGTTATGGACGCTGGTCGTTTTCTTTGTTGTATTATGTTTATATAGCCGGGTAATTATCATGGAACTGTCTTTTTTCTCTGTTGCTACAAACAAACTCGAGTTCAGTTTAGTAATCATCGTGGCAGCCAATGTGGTTTGGGGACGAGCCATTGAAAATCAGATAGTTGGGTGATAAAACTGCTGTTTCGGCTGCTATTTGTTTCTTGTCATCTGTTGCCAAACTATTTCATGCCTCCGCATTTTCCAGTCCAACACCGCATGTGTCTGGTTATGTCTTGAGAATCAATTTACAATGTGTTGAGGTAGCGAATGTGCCTGAAGAAGCTAATGTACGACATCAATTCTTGTTTCTGGTTGCAGTTTGCTCATTGAACGGATATTGACCATTGATTTTTTGCAAAATCCTTGAAGCCAGTTGTTTGAATCTGTTAATTCGTTGGCATTATGACAGTTTAAATGTTGGGGATATTATTCCCAGGGATTGAAACCCATTGAAAGTTGCTTTTGTCGATGCAAAGTACACGAAACTCGTGATTCAAATGAGCCAAGAGACATTATTCTGAAAGAGCCTTCTAGCTTACAAATGTAGCGGACTACTGAGAATCTTTTCTATATATAAGGTGAAGTCTCACCCTGCTACATGAACCTAGTTGTTTGTAAAACACTGATCATGCTACGGGTTTCTCATATTGTTTTTTCTCCCCCATGGAGTTCAACCAGTGCATCATCCTTGCCCTCCTTGTACTTGTACCATCTGGCACACAGCAAAAAATAGCCCATGTTTAGGACCCCCAAAGCAGCAATCATGTAGTAGTAGTAATCAAGTCTTCCCTTGTTGAGATCTTCTGATAACCAATTTCCAGTTGCTGCACCATTTGTTGTTTGGTGAACTACTGTTATCAGTAAACTACTAAAATAACTTGAAGCTGCTATGCCGCAATAAAAGAGAGATCCTCCAATGCTTCTCATATTCTCAGGAAACTGCTTGTAGTAGAATTCAACCTGGCCAATGGAACCAAATGCCTCTGCAATTCCTGAGAGTGATAGCTGAGGGATTAACCATAAAGCTGACATTGATGAAATGGCACCTTTTCTTGGTGCGTTTCCTAGAGTTGGCTTGGTAAGAGCTATAGTCCTTCGCTTCTCTTCAACTAAGCCAGAGACTAACATGGTAACAATTGTGAGAAATATGCCAACGCCAATTCTTTGAAGAATTGTGATTCCAGCTTCTTTTCCTGTAATTCTCCGCAGAAAAGGGACAAGAATCCGGTCATAGATAGGAATGAAGACGCTCATACTTAGCATCAAGAACACGATATATGATGCAGCTGGTATCGCAAAGTTGCTGTTTCCAAGGCGTCTGTTACTCTGAACTGCTTGGAAGACTACATAGGTGTGCTGTTGAACCACAGCAACATAGTATATGATAGCAGCTGTCCATACAGGAATCACCCTAAACAAGCATTTCACTTCTTCCACTTGCTGCAAACTACAAAGTTTCCAAGGATTAGCTGGCGATCCATCTGGGTTTACTTGATCTTGTTGAGTCATGATTGCTGCTTTGTCGAGGAATCTGCAGGCATCATCAACCATAATTAGAATTCTTTACGTGTGAAGGGCATAGGTATTAGACAAGATATATCAAATCAGAATGGTCTTAAATTCTAAAAGTTTAGTTGAAAAGGTTGGATCACCTGAATTGATCCGTGTAAGAAAGCTTGGAATTGATGGACTTGGGAGGAATATAGTTGAAAAGGGAGAGCCAAGGTTGGTCCACTGGCTTCAACTTCCTTTTCTTGACTGCAACAACTATAACCCGTGCTACACTGGTCATCGGACTGCCAGTGGCTTTCACTTTTACGTACAATTTTGTACCCATGTAGTATACTAGACAAGAAATGAGCATCAGGATTGCTGGGATTCCTAAACCTATAGGCCAGCTAACATTGGATTGCACGTAGACAATTAGCGTTAAGGATATCATTTGGGCAAATGTGAAAGTAAAGAAGTACCAATTGAAGAAACTATTTACACCCCTCTTTCCAGATTCTGTTTCAGGGTTGAATTGGTCTGCTCCAAATGCCAAATTGCATGGCCTGATACCACTAGCTCCTATTATCATCAGGATGAATCCTGCCAGTAGAAATGCTATTTGACCGCCTGTTGGCCCTATGCATGTGCTGCTCTCCTTTGCACAGTGGGGTGGATGCAGTTTTGAGATTGCTGCTGTTAGTTGTATAGCAAGCAATCCCTTCACACAAAGCAGACAACAAATAACCATACAGTAAGATTCATGATATATATATGAAGTCCTCCTTTCTGATATAATACCATGAAAATGGAAGACTTCCATTGACATGAAATGTGTTCTGATGGTGGTATATATCAACAAAACAATCCCCGATATATTTAGGATGAAATGGTAATAAAATACTAGTTTCATGAGACATTAGTGATCATTTTACAAGATCTTTTAATTGAATTAATAGGACTGTTCTCTCCATCGTCTCCCCAGGAAAAACCCTGAAAAAAGCCTCTCCATTTTACACTCTTAACGTCCCTCTCTTTCCCCTCCCAGTTTGGGTCATATTAATTTTTTCTTTTGTATCTAAAAGACCTATATCTTATATTTAGATGCAACTGGTCACCTGTCTTCCTCGTGCAATCATGATTTTTTTCAGAGTCTCCGTAGTGGATTGATGATTATTTCTAGCTAAATAAAGAAGATCGACATTGATTAATGGTTTTGGTCGTTAGGATCTATAGCGTGATCCTTCCTTCTTTCTTTATTTCCTTTTTATACACACGTTATTGGAAAAAATAGATGTTAAATATAAAAATCTACAGTCAAACTGCCAATTTATGGGGTGTGATTATAATAATAACTATTATTATTAAATAGCAGCTGATTAAGTTAATTGACTATAAGATTCTCATGAGTGCATGTTTGACATTGGTCGGCAAACTGACGCACGCTAGCAGGTGAAAAGCACGGTTAGATTTCGCATTATAAAATCCAGAGTATACCAGAAAGGAGGCGACGGTAGCGAATCCTAGCGTCTTATAGCGACCAAAGTAGGTGTCGCAAAAAAAGGCTCCGATCAATGTGCCCAAGTTGGCAGTACCATTGAAGACGGTGATGATAGTTGCAGCTGTAATGCTCTTCATGTTGAAGACAGTAGTGAGATATATCAAGAGGTTGGACAAGGTTCCAATGGTTCCTAGCTTCTCGAACGTTTCGTTCCCTGAAATGATAAGACACAATAATCACCCATCACTTAGAATTGAGTAAATAAAAGAAAGAAAATACGAAGGGAAATCGAGGATGCTTGAAATCCCCTCATTTTCTGTGCTATATAATCGAGTATTTACCTATAATAAAGGGCATGACCTTCCATCCTCTGTAGATAACCTTAGGCTTGCTATTTGTCTCATCTTCTCCACTGTTTCCCATGGTTTCTTTCAGGTCATTCTGCACGCTTTCTTTCCCATTCTCCTCCCCGATGCTCCCTCTCTCGTCCCTCTTCTCCATGCCTTCTATCCTTCTTCACTCACTCCTCCTGACTCGGTGTGCGTACACGGTTTTTGTAGGACAGAGAGTAAGTGGGGAAGTGAGACTTTTGAAAAGGGAATAACTTTTCCTAGCCTTATTCGCTCACGTTTCTTCTACGCTTAGGACCACTTCTTTTTTTGGTTTGGTTTTAACAGTAAATATACCTCGATAAGAACCACCTATATTAAGTTTATTTTTTCAATTCTAATTAGAACGAGTTCAATCAAGTGTGTATCCAAGAACTAATGTGACCGGATTTCTTCCATAACTGTGCGCTGTCGGGTCCACCACAAGTCTTTCTCAGCTCAAATTTGACCTGAGAAAGAAAGCAGCAACGACAATCATGGTTCGCGTTTGAGACTGAGCTGCCATTGTCATGGAGCACAAACCACGCTTCCCTAGCTGCTGTTTGGAGCGCAATTCAAAAAGAGGGTGTTTTATTTTATTTTTATATTTTTAAATTATCTTTTCATGCTAGCATTAAAAATAAATTTTAAAAATATAAAAAAATTATTAATTTAATTTTTTTTTAAAAGCAACAATCACCACCCAAAAGCAAAGAATACATGTTTTTCTTTATAAATCCCATATAAAAACACCTAATCATACCTCACGGCACACAAACGCCCTTCTTTTTTTTTTTTTAAAAAAAAACAATTTCCTTCCACGCCGACCGTTAATTAATCCGTCATTTGTGACGTTGAGTCCACTGCCAGCCAAATTAATTTCCGCCGGTCGTTGAGATGTATCTTCTACATGACTTGAGCACACAGGGAAAGCAAGAGATATACGTGATTCTGGTGTTTTTGGTTTTATTTTTTTATTTTTTATTTAAAAAACAATGTTATTTTCATGTTCTGAATTTCGGGTTTATTAAAAAAATAATTTCTGATTTGCTGTCTTCCACCGTCCAATATAAAATAATAGCATATCTGTCTTTAATAATAATAATTCTTAAGAGATTTTTCCAAAGAAAATTGCACAAAATCCTCCACAGAACTAAAGAAGGAGACAAGTGGCAGTATATGATTTCAAATAAAACCTTGAAGATTGACAAAGAAAAAAGAAAAAAGAAAAAAGAAAAAAGAAAAAAGAGGTGTCACTCTCTCCTCCACCCTCTCATACCAACAGCATAATCATGTCTTGACAACTGGTTTTCTGACAGAAAGAAGCGTGGCTTGTCCGAAATAGAGGGTAGGACAGCGTCGATATATATATATTTTTTATTCTTCCTATCCATCTGAATGCTTTTCATCATTTCTTAATTCTTACGAGTGTTTGTAACTGTGGCTGAAAAATATTTTTTGAAAAATTTTAAATTTTTTTATTTTTTTTTACTTAAAATTTACATGGTTTTGATATTTTTAGTGAAAAATAATTTTAAAAGAAATTAAAAAAATATTTTTTAATATATTTTAAAATTAAAAATACTTTAAAAAATAATTATTACAACAATTCCAAACAAATTACGTATATTTATTCTAGCTGTAATAGTAAATAATTAGCTTGATTTTCGCGTCAGTGTTATTTAATTTTAAAATCTTGTATAAAAAACAAAAAAAAAAAGTTGTATGCATATGAGCTGCTTTTCTTAATTTAATTTAAATAAAACTTTTATCACAATATATAAAGTCAAATTATTTTCATAAGTTGAAAAAAACACGTTTTTGACATGAAATTTCTCTCTCTAGAAACTGTGAAGACACTATTATGTCGGGCATACAGTTTTTTGTATCAATCTTTTTTTAAAGTTTTTATAGTTAAAACTTACTTTTTAATCTATGTATTTCTTTTATATATATATATATATATATATCTTCATTTATAGCATGGTTTATTTTTTAATAAAGAGTTATTATGATTTGAAAAGCAAGTTCAAATAAAAAAAGAAAAAAAGTGTACTTTGATAATTTTTAATCTACTATATTTGAAAATAAAATAATAATTAATTTAAAAAAATATAAATTTTTTTAATAAAAAAATTAAACATTTTATTATCATTGAACACTCGTGAGATTTTCTTATAAAAAATTTGCATATTATTTTTGTATATAATTATTTGATCTGAAGAAGAAAACACATCATTTGCTTGAGGTTGTTTTCAAAAAAAAAATAAAAAGATGACATGTTGGCTGCTACAATAGATTGCTATAAAATTAGGGTTTGGGTAATTTAGACCTTAAAAACTAAATTTCAATCTATTTTTGTTTAAAAAAACATCAACAACCCAAAATATCCTTCACTCAGTCTCAAAACTCAAAATCAAATTAAATTATAAATATTCTGATCTATATTTTTAGGAATGATTAAAAGCTCAAATCATCTCTGTCATAACCTATTTATAGGTTATTTTTAAAATTCATATTTTTTTTAAAAATAATAAAATAAAAGCTAGCGGTGTGTAGAAAGCAAGTAAAGGAGGATTTCAAACATATAAGAAAATCAAGCTGTAATTTTGGATAAAATCCAAAACCTAATTGTACCTCATTATACCTAAGATTGAAGAAACAATGCAAATTCAAGGTTAAATTAAATGATTATTGGACGAGTTTGCATAAAAATTAAGTTCAAGAACATACTTAAATTTATAATAGGTGAATTTGATTAAATCATGGGTCAAATTAAAGTTTGATTATGTTTAAGAATTAATTTTAGTTCAATTGAAGGATGTAATTAGATGCAAGACTTAATTATACTTTAAATGGGTCAAATTAATTTTATGAGAGGCTTAATTGGTGACAAATTAAGTTTGAGAGCCTAATTTGAGCTTAATTGAGAATATTAAAATTTTAGAGAACAA
>Ga0325411_1004764_pt1 | contig 15166 bp, 4 predicted proteins | sample PopdelMetagenome_13_FD_206181 | JGI IMG/M metagenome (GOLD analysis project Ga0325411, IMG submission 206181) | Populus deltoides microbial communities from Bellville, Georgia, United States - Xylem-PdIQD-R4 | ecosystem: Host-associated > Plants > Phyllosphere > Stem > Wood/Secondary xylem... | reverse complement strand
AACTTTAAAATTAAAGCAGTCAACGCGCCTCCTAACATTAACGATGTCGGGCGAGGAAGGAGGCAGCTGCATGAGCACCATGCATCACTTAAAATGATACGACGTCTCTTTTATCATTTAATTCCCCTTTTCCTCTCTAATTAACTCCATCATCATTACCAGTTGGTGGTGGTTCTTGATCGCCGACTAAAAAGGTTTTTCACCTGTCCTTGTGCTCTCGACTCAATTTTTTTTATATTAATTTCTACAAGTGTCTTCTCTCTCTCTCTCTCTCTCTCTCTCTCTCTCTCTCTCTCTCTCTCTATATATATATATATATATATATATATATATGATAATTCTTATAAATAAAATATATCGGGGTAACAATAAATTTAAAAAAAATGACTTATTAATTATCCTAATTAGTGGCATCATCAAAATCAAGATAAATCCCCAAACAATATAAGAAAAAATCTTCAAAGTTTTAAGAAAAAATAAATATTGGGAATTTATCCAAATTTACCTGGGGTTAGTAAGTTTGAATTTGCATCGCTTGATAATACACACAGATCTGTATTAATCTGCAGGAAGAATTTATTAATTAGATACACACTCTTGACATAATACTCCCTTTCTCGAAGAACAATTAATTGCACTAGGAAAAACCTGCATATTGCCATTAGCTTTTAGGTCAGAAATTGTATTCCTTCTCTGGTAGACATGTAATTGGGGCTAGCTTTGATTATGATATTCATTCCGTGAATCAAATGTTAATATATGTAATTGGAGTTTATACGTGTATAAAACTATAAACATGAAAAAGCATAATCAATAACAAACACCGATTTTAATATTAAAATAACAATAAAATATTAGAAAGCATACCAAGTATATATTCATGCTTACAATTGATATAAAACAAGAAACTTTATTAGCATGCATAACAATACTAAAATTAACCGAACTTAAATTAAAATAAGAATAATAGTTATCTGTTGAAATACTTTAAAATAAAAAAAAATTTTGTTGTTGTCAAATATGAATCATTTATCTTTAATTAAAGTTTTATTGGAACCATTTAGGTGGTGGCCTAGTAGTAAGAGCTTGGGACCAAGAAGTTTGCTCCCTCTGTGGTCTCAGGTTCGAACCCTATATATGGTTGCTCGTATGATAGCCACTGGAGGCTTACATAGTCGTTAACTTCAGGGCCCATGGGATTAGTTGAGGTATGCGCAAGCTGATCCAGACACCCACGTTAAACTAAAAAAAAAAGTTTTATTGGTCCTAACTTATGCAAGTAGGATGTTTGTATTATGCATAAGAGATTCTAACATCACTATCTTAATTTAAATACACTTCTAAATAAAATATTTGGACAAAAAATTATGTAACTCAAATATCTCTTAGCAAAATGAACTTAAACTCTAGATTTGAGATGAAATTAAATAAGCATGGACAAAAAAAAAACTAAAAATAAGGGGAAAATAGGGTGTAAATTCTAAAAAATTGGAGTTAGAGGAATCATTCGCTCACCCTCTTTTCTTAATGAATTTTAAAAGTTTAAAGTTTAAAGTTTAAAAAATTAATAAAAATTAATTATTATTATTATTATCAACTTTTGACCGATGATTATAAATCAAGAATTAAATCTATAAAAAAACAACAATTTTTTAGCTAGAAAACTGATTTAATCAAAACAAATTTCCAGCACATGCCTCTCGTAGGAACATGAAATTAGTCACAATTAATTAATCAGATCATAAGCATAATCTCAAGATCATGAGCGTGGATGCAATTGATAGCTTTAAAATATGAAATAGGAACTTGGCTAAACGAGAGAGTGGTTCGAAAGTGGAGGGCCAGCATCATGTACATGACCGAAAGCTGAGACCATGTCTTGGTTCCAGGGAGCATGGATAGCAAATGCATTAGTCTTCGAATCAAAATTGAATTTGCGTCTTTAAGTATCTAATTAACGTGCAGCTCCATAATTCCACGCACGATGCTTGGAGGGGCACAAAACCATTGACCAAATAAAGCACATAATTTGCGTTAGGAAGGGAAGACTCGCTCATTATTAATAGCCATGCACAGTCCAGTCATTTCATTTCTGATTAAAGCACATAAGCTCGAGATACGAAGCTTTTGGAAAGGGAGATAGATAAAGATGATACCATAACAGCTCCTTCTCCTTCAAGCTTAGCTCGCATGATGGAAATGCTTTCCACTTATCATTTTAGATTCGAGTATAATGATAACAGTGTGAAAAAGTTTATCAGTGTAAATAACCCCTGGTTGTTTCTTTCTTCTGGTTGCGTGGTCTGTGTGTGTCTATATATATATATATAAATCGTCCCTGTCAGATGCAGCGAATGCGGCTAAAGTAGCCAAAGTTGTATGAATAGCGAATCGAGGATCTGGAGCTGGTGAGAAGTATGCCAGAAGAAGGTTGAAGACTATACACACACACACACACACACACACACATTGAAAAAAGATTTTAAATGTTTGATACTGGTTTTAATCTTCAATCTAATTTATTTTTTTATTCAATGTAGCTGGTGATTAATTTTGCAAAAAAATTCAATGTAGCTGGTATATTGATGGATATACCGACGGAAATTCCGTCGGTAATTATTAAAAAATATTTTTTAAAATTATAAAATAATTAAATTAACATAAAATCAACACTCTATAATATATACTCAAAATGCTTGGAAAAAAGAATACGAAAATCAACTCAAACAAATCTGTAACAAATAAATAAAACAAAAAAATAAATTCAACTAAAAAAATTAATATGAAAAAAATAAAGTTGCAATTGCTAAAAATTTAAAAATTCTATAAATAAATCAACTAAAAATTGTTCTTATATGAAAAAAAAAAATCTCATAACAACATTTATACAATTATTAAGAACAAAAACAATTAAAAAAATTTAAAAAAAATATAGTGAAAAAAATCATGAAAAAAGAAAAAACAAAAAGAAAAATCTTACTTTAATGTAGTTGCAAGTGAAACTAAAGAGAGAGAGAAAATTCGTAAAGCATATTAATTAAAAAAACTAAGAGGATAAAAGAATAAAGAAGAAGAAGACATGCCTGAGTATGAAGAAAAAGAGAAGTAGATGAGAAGAAAAAAGAAGAGAAAGAAATAGATATTGATGTGTTTTACATATAGTGAAGAAGAAGAAGAATAAAAAATGAGCTTGTCTCTTGTTACATAAGGGGATTCAGACTTTTTATTAGGGCGCGTTAGCGACGGATTTACCGACAGATAATTGAATATTAATATTTTTTAATTATTCCGTCGGTAATTCCATCGGTAATATTTAATTTAAATTTTCAATTTCGTAAAAAGTTTTCAAAAACAGCCAACAATTACCGATGATTTTTTAATCCATCGGTAATTTTGTCCGTAAAGAACAACAATTAACAGTGCAATTGAAAAGTGAACAGTTTTGATGCTCTCTGGAAAATACCGACGAAAAATTTAGTCGGTGATTCCCTTTGTAATTGACATGATGAACAATGTTCGCAGTTTACCGACGGAATAAATTTCATCAGTAAAAATGACATCAAGAGAATATTTTTTTTTTGCTTTGTTTTAATTTTTTTCCCACAATAATTCTCTCGGTATTTTCGTTTGTATTTATCAATTTTCTGGTAGTGTATTTTCAAAAAAATAATACAATGACATTTTAAAAAGAGACTATAAAAATAAATATATAATAAAGAATGAAGATTAAAAACCTCTTTTCCAAGGATTTCAATGAGTTTTTATAACTCATCCTCTCTTTTGTAAAAGAAAAACAATATACCTAATTTGATCAGAGAAAAAATATATCTGATTTAATCAAAGGGGAAAATTAATGTACACCTAGGCTCAACGCACGGTTAAACCTAGGAAAGTTGGGTCTGGCAAATCACCAGGCTCATACATGTTTTGGCTCAGCGCTTGACCAAGCCCAAGAGAGTTGGGTTTCACAAATCACTAGACCCATGCATAACTAGGCTCAGCACTTGGCTAAGTTTAGGAAAGTTGAACCTGACAAATCACGATACTCATTCATGCGTGAACCCAACGCTTACCTGACCCCATCCGAGCTGGGTTTGGCGGATTGTCAGACCCGTTAATGTCTAGGCTCAATGCTTGGTTGAACTAAAGGATGCTGAGTTATCACGCGATTTCTGATTCCTCTTAATAAAAATAAAGACAAATTATGTTGATGCATCGTGTATGTGTGTGTGTCTATACACTAGTTATGTGACTAGCATTCCATCGTGGGTTATATATTTTAATTTTATATAAAAAAAAATTATATATGCAAGTGTTTTCAACACATTTCTGTAATTTAAGAAATTTTAGTGTAAATCAAAAGGTTCGTACATACATGAAATCAAATAAACTGAAAACTTTATATACTAGTATATAAATAAAAAGTCATTTACAATACCTAAAAATAAACCTTAAAAAATCAAGAGACAGTTGCAGACCAAGATACTTAATCTCGTAATATGAGACATTTAACTGGTTATGTTTGCTAAAAAATTTTTATTATAATATTTTTTTTACTTAATCAAACAATAATAGAAATAGACAAACATATTAAATTGATTGCATAAAATAAAAAGAAAAACAATGATGCAATGCTACACGTATTGAAAATATTATTTGAAAATAAACATTTTTATTTTAAAAAATATAGTTTATATATACAAAAGATTAAAAAAAATTATTAATGAATGAAAAAATTTTCTTTAGAAATTAAATGCATAACAAAAAAATAATTTTCATTTAAATGAGGCTCCCAAAATAAAATAAAAAAAATAGGTAACAATCTATATATATATATATATATATATATATTTGATAAAATATAAAAAGAACCATTCATTGAAAAAAAAATATAAAACAAAAGGAAAACCAAAAAAAAAGTGTTGCTGAGTCTAGCAATCTAGACTAACCCTCTTGGCCCATTTTTTTAGGGCCTACACAACTAGCCCCCTTTTTTTGTTGCATTTGGGGTGGATGATATGTGGTCCACCCCAATTCATTTTGAAAAAAAACATCTGACAACGCGTCATCTGCTTTCGTCTAAATTTTGATTATTGTGGTGCTCAAAAAATTAAAGCTCAAGTTTTTTTACTTAAAAACCTCGTTTTCAATTCATTTTGACTTAAAACACCTTAAAAATCATGATAAATCTATCAATAGCTTAAAAAACCAAAAAAACTGTATCAAAAACCATAATCAATCCGAAATAAAATTCTACCTGAGCTATCATTTGTTTTTTCATAAACTTTAAAGGTGAAAAACACATACTATGAACTAGGGGTGAGCAAAAAATTTGAAAAACTGATTAAACTGAAAAAACTGGAAAAAAATAACTGAAAAAACCGAATCGTGAAAAAAAACCAATTATAAAAAACCAACCGGTTCGGTTTCGGTTTTATAAGCCTAAAACCTAAAAAACATAACCGAACCCAAACCGAAAAATAAACTGAGCCAGACTGAAAAAACCAAGTCAAACCGAAAAAACTGAGCCAAACCGGTTTGAACCGTTTTTTGTTCTAAAAAACCAAATCGAAATCGATCAGTTTGAACTGGTTTTAATTTTTTTAAAATCGGTTTGGTTACTTTTTTTATAAAAACCAACCCGAATCGAAAATGATCATCCCTGCTATGAACTTTTCTTGTAAAAAAAACAATTTGATACAAGTATCATCCGTTTTGTTGTCTTAAATTGATGTCAACAACATGTTTTTTTCTCTACCATCGAAATTCAGTGACCTTTCTTCCACCCCTCTTAATTAGGGACTAAAAAATAACAAAAATAAACTTTTATACCAAAATTAAATTTGAAAAATATTAAGGTACCAAAATTAAATAATCCGTGTTATTTTTTACGTTCAATGATCAAAATGCATCTTTTTCAAAACTTATGGCACACCATTCATGTTCGACATCATTTTCATTTAAGTCTTTTTTCTTTTAATCTCACACTTTCATAAGAGATAATAGTCAAAAATTAATTGAAGATCAAATTGAAAAAAAAAATCATAATACATCTATAAAAATATATAAAAGGATGAATATTAATATTATGCATGTTAAAAAACCCAAGCCTTTTAATTTTTTATTCTTATATATATATATATATATATATATATATATATATATATATAAGCTAGGGCTAGAAACGGAGGGATAGCTAGAGGGGTTTCCGGCGTTGTGTAGCGTTAATGAGTTTTGGTATTAGCTATATATTTTAACTCGAAGGTTCTTCCGTCAGGGAAGGAAAAAGGTTAATTTATAATTGCAAAAGAAATCTAATTTGTATCATCCAAATCCTTTTTTTCAATGTTAACCTCTAACGTTCCTCCGCCATGGATATACGCGAGATCTGATGGCCCCCTCCATGATTTTCTTTTTTGGAGGCGAGATGAGTGCTCGCCGACTCGAGGCAATGACATAAGTCAAAGTTTGTGGGCTGTAGTGTTGACTCGGGCCTCTGTTATTGCTGATTGGCCGTGATTTTTTTAGATTAATTTTTTTTTATTGATTTGATTTTTTGATATAAAAATAAATTAAAAAAATATTACTATAATATATTTTAAAAAAATCTCCAACAATATCAAAGATTTCCTGAAAGCGGCACATTGTTGTTATGTTAGACAAGAGTGGCAAGTATGGATCCACTTCTTTACCGGAAAAAAAGGTGTAAATGGATTTCTTTTGGTAGAAATACACTCCCATTTTCGTTAAACAGTCCCTACCCCATAATTGAGCTTGCCCTGACAGTTTTTTTGTTTGATATGTGCTGCTGTGTATAATAATTATTATTTTTAAAGTATTTTTTATTTAAAAATATATTAAAATAATAATATTTAATTTTTAAAAAAATATTTTTGATATTTGAACCAAGGGCCTTTATTATAAGACTTAGAATGAAATTTTAAAATTTATTTTTGTTAAAATTTAATGTGGTTTATATGTTTTGGATTGTTTTGATGTGCTGATGTCAAAAATAATTTTTAAAAAATAAAAAAAAATTCATTGGCATGCATTTCAGCACGAAAAATTATTTAAAAACCAACCAATACTACACTGCCAAGCACTCTCTTATCTAATCATATTAATTATTAGAATTTTTTATCTTGAATAAATCATGAATTATTTTAAAATATTATTCAAAATCTCATCGAAAACTTAAAACATCATGATATCAGCTTATCAAAATAATATAAAAAATATAAAAATTTAATTTAAAATAAAAAAATTATTCAAAAATTTTTAAAAACATTTCAAAACACACACGGAAGCAAACTTAGCATCCCCTTTACTCGTTAATCGGGACAAAAATATCTTCATGTCAACGACAGGTGGCGTGCTCCAAGAGAGCCAGGCATGGCATTCAATTTTTCCCCTGATCATGCTGAATTAAAGCGGGTGTGGAGCACAAAATCAATTGATTGCCGTGTGTAGTCAAAATGGGTGATGTGAAGTAGACCCGATCGATGTAAGCGAGGCCAGTGATCCTCAGCCTGCAGAAGACTTTATTTAAAATCACAGGTCTTGCATGAAAGGTAAAGATGCAAAAGCCTGCCACTCGATTGGCTGTTAGATGCCTGCCTTCGGAGGTCAGACGGAACAAAATCTATCCCTTATTAAGTGACTGGATTATGACTTGTGTGTGTATATTTTAAATTTGTAATTGATATTAATTTAAAATTTTAATATATATATATTAATAATAAAAATATCTAAATTTAAATTAAACTATTAATATTTGAGCTAAAAAGTATTAATATTTATGAGCTGGCCATGAATATGAATTGTTGAGCTAAAAAGTATTAATATTTATGAGCTGAACTAAACAAAATAATGAATTAGAATAAATAATTTTTCTTAAAAAAATCCAAGTCTAAATTTTAGTTTGTGCAAAATAATGTTTTGGAATTAGTGATCATTGTAATTATAATCATGAGTTTTTATTTTCATTTAAGTAAATTATGTTATCGAATTAGAAGACAACGGGAGGCGAGAAAGCCATCCTGGAGCGAAATCTTTTTTTTTTTTTTTTGGAAAAAAATAAAAAATCTAGATCGTTTATTGAAATCAAGAAAAAGACACGTCACTTATTATGAGTTGACGCAAATTTTGTACTAAAAAACAAATAAAAAAAAATTGTCAGCGGGGAGCATGCAATCAGATAACAAATTCTCAGTTGAATATCCTTTTATACATGGTAAAAGTTTTTAGCTGCTTATTATTTTTATTTCGGTTTTTATAAAATAAATTATAATTAAATTGAATTTTTTTAAAGAAAAATTAATTCGGTTCAAATTAATTGGTTTTAGTTCAGTTTTGTTCATTTTCTAGGGCAAAACTAGTTCAAACCGGTCTGTCTCGTTTTTTTTCTAGTTTTGTTTCGGTTCGGTTCGGTTTTTTCAGTTTCAGGATTATAAAACTGAACCGGTTGGTTTTTTTAAAATTTAAATCGGTTTTTTTCACCGTTTGATTTTTTCAGTTATTTTTTTTGTTCTCTCAATTTAATTACTTTTTTAATTTTTTTTTTGCTCTACTCTCGTTTTACTTTTGCATGGGGACTCACTATCACAAAATTAAATACACTCTTACTCTTGTTTTTATGCCCTCTATAACATCATTTAGAGTTTCAATAGTAAGAAATAATTATTTCTTTTACAAATTTTTTAGCAAGAGCTAAAATCATAAAAAAAAATAGCTTGTTTATATAAATATTAGCTTATATGCTTGCGTTGTGCTGCATGGGACATAAATTATTTTAAACATTAAAAATATACAAATCTTGTAAAATACAGTTTTTTTGAGTCTTTTTCAATGAAAAATAAATATTTGTATTAGTGTATCATCTGATTGTTTTTATCTAGAATTATTTTTTATGTTTTTTAGAAAATATAATTATTAAAAAAAGTTAACCAAAAAACATTAAAATAATATATTTATATGATGTGCGATAGAAAGTTAAAAAAAACCATAAATATAATAAAATCATATTTAAAATATATTTAAAAATTTAATAATAAACACTCATGTCAACTGAATTTTCATGAACAATTTTTTATTATTATTATTACTACCTTCAGATCATATACATAATAATTGAAAAAATCATCATTAATAAAAAAACGGCATCTAAAAACCATACAAAAGCTGACGAGTAAGTAAATCTATTAAATATTCTTTTGGTGTGTAAAAATACAAATAAAAAAAAAGCAAAGAGTCAAGCCTCGCGCACGATTCACTTTTAGCAAACCATAAATCAAGTGTGGTATCAGCACTTGAAAATAAATGTATCAAAATAATAATTTTTTTATTTAAATATATATTAAAATAATATTTTTTAAAAAGTATTTTTGTTCTTAACGCATTAAAAAGTCTAATAACATCAAAAATATATTAATTTAAAGTAAAAAAATTAAAAAAATTAATTTTTTTCAAAAGTATTTTTAAAACGAAAAACAAATAGGACCGAACCCCGGTCATTCACCAGTAATTAATGTAAATAAACTTACAAAATATATTAAAGTGTTTTATTATTCATATAATAAATAAAACACCATATAAGAAACCCAATTATTTCAGGGTTGGAGGACAATTTTGTAAGATTTGATTAGATTGGTTTTTCACTACGCCCCTTGAAGTTCTAGATATACAAAATATGAGTATCTTTATTGAAAGAATTTTATTTAGCTTTTATTCTGGGTAATTATTTTGTTTTTTTAACGTATAACAGATCAAGCAGGACATAAAAAAAGAGGGAGTCCGTATTAAATGATCTAGCTAGTAGCTTTAGAATAGCAAATGGTCAAACCCCACCCCTCCTGTGTCCCATTTAAAACTAACAACAACAATAACGACACCGTTTTTATAGTGTATTATATTTTAAAATATATTAATATATATTTTTTATTTTTTAAAAGTTATTTTTGATACCAGTTAAAATGATAAAAAAATTAAAAAAAAAAACAATTTAAAAAAAAACTTAGTTGAAACTTGTCCTAAATGAATACGGAGTGTTTTCCAAACGAGACAAAATTGAGGCTGGGATGGAGGAAATTATATTCCTAATTTCTCGCGGTATTTTCTTTCTCTATTGAAAATGCTTACATCCAGAATAAATATTTTCAGCTCACTATGATAATCGGGACAAATATTTTGCTGTCTGGTAACCAATTTGGATCCAGAACATGAAATATTTAATTAACGGCTAATCAAAAGTCGGTCCGGTTTTTTTTTTTAATTGACCGCCAAGCAAAAAATTAATTGGCAGACAAGCAGGAATCTGGCGCGTTCAATGTGATCGTCCCTGACAGAAGGCGTCGTGTCTGTTTTTGTTTTTTAACGGCGAGTGGAGTACGTGACGGATTTTGAGGCATCACGTTTAAATAATGTTTTTTACTACAATAGCATGTTAGTGGTCTCTTAATTATATGGGATTTAACTAGGTAATTAATTATCTTAACTATATTTATCTAAATGACACGTATTTTTTTCCAAGTATTGTTAATTGAACGTGAAAGGACCCTTTGGTCAATTATAAGAATATAATTTTTTACAAGTCTTTTTTTATTATTATTAACGTGGCAAGTCTTCCCGTCCTTGATACTGTAACTTTGACTGGTCAAGAGTAAAAGAATCAAGGCTATGATCAGCCCTGCAGTCATATACTTGCGTATTCAGTTGAATCTCTATTTCTGGAAAATATTAAATTAATATTTTTTATATTATAAAACAAAAAAAACACGTGTTTTTTCCTGTAATCAACATTTACCTGTTTTTCATGAGGTTGCATGCTCTTTTTTTTCTTCTAAAAAAATTACCATAGATTTTTACATTGAGAGTTGGATTAACAGTCACTTATTAACTCTGCGAGTCAAACAAAACCAAAGGAAGTCTTGGTCACAGTTTATGGAAAAATAACACTAACTGATTTTTTTTTTAATTAAAAATATACAGTGCCATTTATTCAGAATTATAAAAATCCAGAATACAGGTAATTAGCTATGTTTTTTCTGGAGAGAAAATGAATGAAATTGATAAATATCCATATCATTTTTTTTTAACATGCACGTCCATGTCATTAAATACAGCTGTCATTCCACATGAGATCAGATAAACCGCATCAAGGTGATTGAAAAAAAAACAAAAAAAAAAACAGCCAATGAGGAGACGAATGCTTCCAAGAAGTAATTTATTTTATTTCGTGCTATGAGCAGCATTTGTAGTTTGTCTCTTTGGTATTTTGTCTCTCGGTGCCACTCTTGGATGGCATTTCTAGTAAATTCTTAATTTATAAGTTAAAAGAGTTATTTTTTTAATCTGAAATATCAACATTATTTTTTATAAATAATACTATCATTTCAAAAGATAAAAGAGGGCAGCTTACATACTAAAGAAGTCAGTGGGAGTGTCGTTAGTAACCAGATGAGTGGCAATAGCAGCGCCCGTCGTGAGATATTTTTCACCGTTGATTAGGGAGAAAACTACAAAGAATTCCCTGAAATGCGGGTCCGGGTGGCGAGGAGTTATTAGCTTGTGGGAATCGATGGTGGAAAACATGGCCACGGTGGTGGGCCCCGCAATTTTCACAACTTTCTGATTCCGTGCTTCTGTGATGGAGACATCCGCTGACAAGTGCCAATCAAGTTAGAGGATTGTTATCTACGAGAATACCCCCTCCCTCCTCCCTTTTATTTTCAAGCAAGCTAGATTGTCCTCGCCGGATTAGGAGGCAAACCGTCGCCTCTCCTCTTGCCAGCACCAAGCTAGGAAACTAGTGATGGAGGAGGTGAGATTTGAGCATGTGAACTAGGATCCAGGTGGGCGCATTGTTAGAAGACAAAACCAGTCAGATTCGTTGCCTCAGTGGCACAATGGACTCTGTCGTTACAATTATTGACTGGTGAAGCGGCCATGGACAATCTGTGTCCATAAAATGAGCATATGCAATTTTTGTAATTTGGTAACCACATTCTGTGTTGAAGTCACCTCTTGTCGGTGCTTGAATTTGATAGCTAAGGTTTCATGTGATGTCATGTTTTTTCCCCGTTTTTGTTCGTTTTAGCCAAGGTTGATTCCTTCTATAACAGAGAAAAATAGTGGATATATTCATCGCTTAGGTGGCGCTTCCTTAATGTCCAGAATAGAAAGGACGGAGATAATAAATATAAAGATATATTTAAGTAAAAAAATAAATATGAAAATGGGAGAATAAACATATATTTTTGATGATTTTAAAATAAATTTTTATATTTTCAAGACAAGAGGCACCTGATACATGTTTCTCTAAATAATATTTTTTTTTATTTTTAAAATATTATTGTAAAAAATTCTCGGTTTCAAAATCATTCAACTATAACATATAAAAATAAAAACGATTATTAACATGGTTTTAAAACTCAACTCAAAGGTTGATTAATGGCAAAGTCCGGGTCCCTGGTTGAGGTCAAGGTCATTGAACGGGTTAACCTGAGTCAGCGTGATAATAAAAATGATTATTATTATAGCTTTAAAACTCAGTTTAGAGGTTGATCCAGTGTAAGGTCTAAGTCACAAGTAAGATTGATTGTTGACCCAAGTCAATGTAAAGATAAAAGTGGTTATTATCATACTTTAAAAATCCAACTCGAGGGTTCACCCGGTGCAAGGCACGGGTCACATGTCAGGATGATCAACATGAAATAAAAGTGGTTATTATCGTGGTTTTAACACTTGATTCAAGGGTTAACCAGGACAACAAATCAGGAGGGTCAACCCAGATTAATACAAGTCAATGTAGAGATAAAAATGATTGTTATCATGGTTTTAAAACCCGACTCAGGAGTCGACTCGAGGAAATGTTCATGTCACGGGTCGGAAGGATCGACCTAGCTGACTCGAAAAAAAAAATCATAGCAGCCTAGTTTTAATTTTTTTTTTTCAAAAAAATTCAATGCATTTTTTACCCTTGTTTTATTCTTGATTGACTTGGGTTTTTGGTCAGGTTATGTCAAGTCAATTTTTATTCTATTGTTTTTTTAAACTCGGACCAGTTTAGGCCCCGGATTAACCAATCAAGTAAGTTCTGGCTTTATAATTAATATTATTATGATATTATTAATTTCAACACTCAATATAAATTAAAATAAAACAAAATATCTAATTATTTTTTTAAAATATGTAAGTTTGGCAACAATACATATTATGGGTAAAATAAACTTTTCATATTTTATCATGTCTTGTTTATTATAACTATATAAAATAAGAGATAATCACTTTGTCTTGTATATTGTTACCAAATATAATTTTTGTCTTCGTCTTTTTTCAGTTTTGTCTCATTTGTTTCCATTATCTTTATCTCTTTTGTCCCGGTATAGTAACCAAACGCTTTCTTATTGTATATTTTGTATTGTGAAGTATTTTTCTTTTCAAAAATATTTTTCACATAAAAATATATTTTCTAGATTTTTTATATTAAAATCATTAAAAAAACATTGTAAAAAAATATATTAATTTGATTTTTTTAAGACAAATATAATTTTAAAAAGCAACTAAAAAGCGATGCTTCTAAACGACACCTTACTCGTATAATTTGATTTGAATGACTATGTAAAACGATTATTCATGTCGTTGCTGAAGAATAGCTTGCTCTAGAAAAATCTATTCAAGTTAATGTTTAATCTCAGAGGGTAATCAATTGCTTAGAAACCATGGGACTTGTTCAAGTGGTGTTGTAAGAATCTTTTTCTAGCCTTGAATATTCAAAATTTCAAAATTTTGTATATATTATATATGAAAAAATAGAGTATTTCAAACTTAATCAATGTCATAGATGACAGGATAAAAGGATAATATAAATTATTTTATTATAAACAAAATTTAGGGTCGGTTGGAATTATGTTCCAAACAATTTTTCTAAAATATTTAGATTCTTGTTTTACTTATAATTATTTTTTAATGTTTTTTATTATTATTTTAATGTGCTGGTATCATAATATTTTTTTTAAAAATAATTTATACTGCATTCTAAAAAATCCTAAAATATTTAATGTGAAATGCAGTCAAGTGCAAGTAATAATTTGTTTTTTTGGCCATCACTCATAAACTTTTTAAAATTTACATGACAGTTTGCATCCAAATCGAGAATTTATCAAGTCAAATACTTTCAACATTATGAAATTTACACACGACACTCATTACGTATTTGGTAATGTGTTATATGTTATTTTTTTTTTATTTTTAAATATATTAAAATATTTTTATATTAATACATAAAAAATAATTTAAAAACATTAAATTTTTCTTATTTTATATATTAAAGAAAAACATCTACAAGAGAAAGATACTCATATAATTTAATTATAACACGTATTTCTTGCTTTGAAAAATCTATTAAAGTCAATGTTTAGCTAATAATCACTTGCTTGTTAGATAATAATATAAATTATATTTAAAAATTTTATTTGATAGTTTAAATTATTGGATTGAGATGGTTCTTTGACATGGTATCGGAGTCTTGATAACAAAGTGGTCATGAGTTCGAATCTCACCATTTTTATTTATTTGATAAAAATTAAACACAATGTAAAATGAGTTCTTGCAAGTTTCAAGTTTAAAAAACTTTCACTTGAAGAGGTGTGTTGGAAAATAATATAAATTATATCTTAATATCTTAACTAACAATTTAAACTATTAGAACGAGATGATTTTTCGACGATAAATCAACCTTCATTTTACTTATAAACCATGGGACTTGTTCAAATGGTGTTGTCAAAACCTTCTCCCAGCCTTGGATATTTTGCTTCCTGACGAGCGATGATACTTACAGTGAGGCATTATCAAATGTCATTTTTTTTTTTTTTATCTTCCATGTACAAGAAAGAAAGAGTATTTTCAAACTTAATCAATTTCATACATGACAAGATAATAGGATTATATAAATTATTTTATTATAAATAAAATTTAAGGGTTGTTTGGACTTGCATTTGTTTTATAAAATTTTTTTTTATAATTATTATTTTCTATATTTTAAATGTATTGATATAAAAAATAACTTTAAAAAAACAATAATAAATATTATTTTAATATATTTTTAAATAAAAAATATTTTAAAAAACATTCAATAAAAAAAACAACAAAAAGTAGCTTTGCAATTTTT
>Ga0325411_1004762_pt1 | contig 15168 bp, 7 predicted proteins | sample PopdelMetagenome_13_FD_206181 | JGI IMG/M metagenome (GOLD analysis project Ga0325411, IMG submission 206181) | Populus deltoides microbial communities from Bellville, Georgia, United States - Xylem-PdIQD-R4 | ecosystem: Host-associated > Plants > Phyllosphere > Stem > Wood/Secondary xylem... | reverse complement strand
GCAGAACTGTAAGATCAATTTTTACCGGAGAAATATTGGTTTCTTGACAGGAACTGATTCAAGCCTCATCTGATATACCTAAGCAGATTAGAGCAGTGCTCGTGAATTGATTTTAGTATCTGTTTTTATTTTGGGAGTTAGATAATCAAATGTTAATCATAAAATCATACTGGGTTTAACTTTTGGATGCTGTGCTCGTTCATTCTAATATGAACTGTTTCAACTGCTTCAGTTAATGATGATGATTTTATTTTTTTAATATAGATAATAGATAGGATTAATTTCTTTAGATCAAATAATTAATAAAAAAAAAATCAAAGCAACTTAAGAATTGTAGTTTCCAAAAATCTCCTGGGCTGATGAAAAAAAAAAACCCCACCGAAAGACCCATCTTCTCTGTTTCACTCTCATTTCTCAAGCCTCCATCTTGTAAAATCAACATGAGATTGATCTCGGTCTCTTCTTAACAATCACGAAAACCTTTTCTCATTCTTTCGACCAGAATGAAGGATGCTTGGGAACGGTGAATAGGATGTCATAGAAAAATCCTTTCCTTCTATTATATTTCAGCAGAGACCACGGATTTGGCTCTCTCAACTCTCAAGCACAAGTCTTTAGATTTATTCATAAATAAGTCCGAGAGAGCATGCCTGCACTTGGGCATCATTCAGCAAAGTTACAGCTCTCAAATGCCAAAAACAAGATAGTTGACGAGAATTATAGACCTTGAAAAAGAAGAGACGCAGAAACCTCAAATCCAACAAAATACAGTCATAGTCTTCATTAAGTTTTAGAAAAAAGAAAACATCAGACGGTTGTAGACCGAAACTGATCAAAATCATCAAACTCAACACGCCAATATTTACCCTCAAGCTTTTATTGTTCAAGTTCCAAGCTAAATACGGGCACCACCACAGATTGAAAAAAAAAAAAAAGGGCTTAAACTATGACGAGACAGCAACTCTCCAGAACTATGACGAGTTGGGAATTCTTAATACTTATAGTCCTTGACGTGGAGGCTCTCTGAAGCACCCTCGCCAGGAGCAGCATCACCCTGGTAAGTACCAAGAGTAGCCTCTGAGTTAGCTTTGCACCTGCAAAGGAATGCTGCACGAGCCTTCTCCACATTCTCGGTCTTGCCAGCCCAGGCCTTAAGGGTACTCTGCTGAAGGGCACGTCCAAAGGAAAAGGAAAGAGACCATGGCTTCTTCGTTTTTAGTTTGTTAATGGCATTGAGGTTGCGTGTAGCCTCCTCCTCACTCTGTCCACCAGACAAGAATACGATAGCAGGAACTGCAGCAGGCACAGTTCGTTGAAGGGCACGGACAGTGAACTGGGCAATCACCTCGTTTGCAACCTTTGGTGCATCCGATCCAGGAGTCACCATGTTGGGTTTCAAAAGAGTACCCTCAAGCATGACATGGTGGTCATTGAGAGCTTTGTAGCATGCAGCGAGAACCCGCTCAGTTACAGCAGCACACTTCTCAATACTATGAGACCCGTCAATCAAGATTTCAGGCTCCACAATGGGGACCAAGCCATTCTCCTGGCAGATGGCAGCGTATCTGGCTAAACCATAGGCATTCTCATGGATGGCCAACTCAGATGGCTCAGTGAGACCAATCTTTAACACAGCGCGCCATTTGGCAAAACGTGCACCAGCTTCATAGTACTTTGCACAGCGTTGACCAAGGCCATCAAGACCCTGAGTTGTGGTCTCACCATTAGTGCCAGGAAGCTCAACAGTACCCTTGTCAACCTTGATACCAGGTAGAACACCACCTTTCTTCAAGACATCAACAAAGAGCTTGCCTGCACAAAATAATAACATTCAAAAAACAAAAGGTAAAAAAAAAAACCATTATAAAACAAGATCATAGAAAAAAATCAAATTGTTTTACAATAAATCAATTACTAGCCATTTCTTTTAGCAAGAACAGTCAACAGCAAAGAAAAACACAACAAAAATTGCAAGAACCAAGTTGATGATCATGATACCTGACGCAGTCTTTTGGTAGAGAGTTTCCTCATAGAAAATGACTCCACTGAGGTATTGGAGGGCACCAGGAGTGCAGAAAAGGAGCTCACGAAGGGCACGCCTGTTTTCCTCAACATTCTCAACTTTAATACTGGATAGACGCTTGCCAATTGTGCCAGTTGACTCATCAGCAGCAAGGATACCCTTCCCAGGGGTGCCAATGTAGGCAGCATTCTTAACAAGCTCATCTGCAAAACAAATTAAAAAAATATATATCATTTTCAATTCATGCTTATGATGCCCACGAACTGAAACCAATTACAAGTCACCACGTACAAGAAGAAGACCCACGCAAGATTTGGCAGGAATATTTTCAAGAGTGTAAAACTGAGTAGTTCTTAATCAATTTAAGCATAAGCATACAAACAAGAACAGGAACTGGAAATCGGATCTAAATTTACGTTAGAGACCAGTGATAGAAATACAGATTTTAAAAAATTTAAACTAACAATTAATTCTTTCATGCTTAACTACGTTTGAACATCAAATATTAAGATTTTTTTTATATTAAAAAAAACTACTAAACATGAAATCAGATCTGATCAATTGTCGAGGAAAAAGATAACGAGAGCATAAGACGGAGACGGATAGAACTAACCGCAGTACTGAGTTGAAAGAAAGAAGGCTAATTTAATTTGATCAAGAAAAGAGAATTAAACTAAGAGATCTCATAAGAAACAGAACAAAACAGTCACTGTTACTACAAACAAAAAACACTTGATTGGTTTTGTCAAAGAGCAAGACAAAGCTCGGACAAGGAAAAGAGGATCACCAGCGTATTTGTTCTTGAAGCAAGACATTTTATGATCAGAGATGGAGAGTTGGAGTGGGATTAATGAAAAAGATGGATGAGAGCAGAGTAGGAATGAGGTTGTCGTTAGGGTTTATATATGAAATGAGGAGGTGGGGCAAACGACATTGTCGCTAACGGATGGCCTTTTCCTCACGAACTGCCGTCTGATTTCACGCCCTTATCTTTTCTCCTTCTCTTTACTCTTTTGTCCTCCTCTTAAACAGTGCAATGTATTCTTTTGAGAGGAGGCACATTCCTCCGCGTTCCTCTTCAAGAAGAAAGAATTGAAAAGAACACATTCATCCCTCAACTACAGCTCGATTCTCGTTTAGGTCCCTAATTTAGTCATACATATATTGATCACTCTTAATTAACCCTTTTCGTGGATATTTTGCCAAGAAAGAGTGCTTAATTGAGGATTTGTTTTGTTTTGATACAGAGTTGGGGATCACGTGAGAGATGGGGGACAGGCATGTCATTCGCCCATTTTACCGTCCTGGATCGTGAGCAAATGGGGTTTTAAGTATTTATTTATTTGCAGGTGGGCCCGAGGGAAGAAGCTTTGACTTCTCAGCTTCAAGCGCTGGAATTGACGGAAGGTAGTTTTGTAAGGGAGTTTCGAAAAACCAGGTGCCCTGGAAAACGGGGATAAGAAGAAGAGAGGAAAGGGGGCGGTCGCCTTGGTTGAAAAGATCAGGGCAAAAAGATGATGAGGGTACGGAGAAAATCGAGCTCGTTTTTGTTTTTTTGTCGGTAATTATTTTTTAAAATATCTTTAATTTATAAATATATTAAAATAATATTTTTTATTTTTTAAAATTTAGTATATTAAAATAATCTAAAAATATAAAATAAATAAATTTAAATAAAATAAATAAATAATTTCTTACAAACCTCCTTTCAGGAACAAAGAGGACAAGTTGGAGGATTGAATGCTGGGACTTAAAAACCGAGAGCGCCGCCACCAATACCCGCGGGTTGGGTTTGCGGTTCAAATAAAAAAAAAAAGGGAGTTTCCACCAACTTTTCCAGAACCACAGTCTTTAACGTGATTTCCGTGAATTAGATATAATAATTCATTGTTTTCTTTTTTTGTTTAGTAGGATGGATTAAAAAAAGAAGATTAATGTTATTTAGCAGTATAAGGAAAATAAATCATCTCATATATATCACATATTCTTTTATTTCTTGTAAGAAAAAAAGGCATAGATTTTTATTTTAAAATGAATTAAAACTTCAGCTTGGGGAGACAGCATATTGTATATAAACGTCAAAAACTTATAAACCTCAGACAACATAAAGTCAAATTTGAATATATATATATATATATATATAACACATTCAAATTGAATCTTTAATTTCTTATTTTTTATTTATATTTGGGGTATACATGAGTAATTATCATCTTCTTTTTCTGTTTATAGAGAAAAAAAAAACGATATGCTTTTATACATATGATCCTATAGCGTGCGAACAAGGGTGGAATCAGGGGGAGGCGAGCGAGGATCTGGATTCTTAAAAAATATTTTAAATTTTTGTATTTTTAATGTTTAAATATAAAATAATATAATATATTTTTATTTTAAATAGATAAATTTTCTAATAATAAATTATATATTAAGTTTTTACCCTTTTTATTATATAATTCCAGCTCCACCACTACGTAGTAATGGGGACCTAAAGATCCATGCATCTCTTGAAACTCAAGAACCTCTCGCTCGGATGACTTGGTAATCCTCATGGCTGAGCAATAAAGGTACGCTCCAAGTTTTGGAAATCATAAACCATACTTGGATTGTTAGATATTTTTACAAAAGGGAGAATTGTGTTCCAATTGGGTGGGGTGGGACCCGTATATAACAAGAATAAAGACAGATGCAACTTGTATATAAGATGGCGACCTACGCGTTTCAGTTAAATTTAAATTTTTTATATATTTTTTAACATTTTAATCTATTAATATAAAAAATAATTTTAAAAATAATATATATATATATATATATTATTTTGATGTATTTTCAAACAAAAAATACTTTAAAAAACAACCGCAAGTATATTTTTAAATACCTTTAAAATTTTAAGATCTTGTTTTGTATATAATATTTATTTTTGTGTATAACCCTGATACATTATTTATAATGGATTTATAAATAAAAAAAAAACTTGATTTAGTAACTTTTAATTTGTAGACTATTAAAAAGTAACCTCAAGAACCAAAGGATATCTGCCCAAAAAAAAAACCTTTAAGATAGCATTAATTGCACCCATTATAGCACAAAAGGAGGAGAATTTTTAGGGAATATTATCCCAAGTTCAAGATAACACATTTAGCATATGTTTAAAATTGTGCTACATCATCCTTTTGAAAATAAAATTTCATTTAAAAATATATTAAAATAATTTTTTTAAATTTATTTTATTTTTATATCAACACATTTAAATCATTAAAAAAACATTAATTTAATGTTTATTTGACCAAAATAACTCGCAAAAGCTTTTTAATACACCCTTTTAATACCAATTAACTAAAATTGTAAATAATTATAACATTTTTGTAAGAATTTATTAAACTATACATCAAAAAATCTAGAATGTGAAAACATTATTTATATAAATAGCGAGCCACCTTGTTTTTTCTTTTGCATTCTTTTTTTTTTAATTGAGTCTTATAAACCTTTATTTATCATTTCAATTCTCTTTTATTTTAATTTTTTCATATGCATCCTTTATTTTTATCAGGTCATTCAACTCATTTTTTTTCATTTGCATCTTTCTTTTTTTTTTTATTAGATCCTTTTACTTCTTATTTAACAATAGTAATTTGGTTTTGCAAAATTAATCATCAATAAACCATGAAAGGTGTTTGGAGTTATAAACATGAGAAACAATGTGAGATGGAAGAAAAATATGATGGAAATGCAACATAAAAAATAGACAAAATCCATTATGGGTTGTAATATGTTCTTTTTTGTATTTTTTTTTTTTGTCTCTTAACTTTTTATTCTCAATTTAATCCTTTTATATTAAGTTAATTTAGGATTATATTTGGTGTTTTATTTTGGTCGGTTTTATATAAGACTTTTAAGATGTTAAAAATACTTTTTCAACATTGAGTTAATGATCAATTTGACAAAATAAAATTTAGTTTTATTGATTTGAACCAATCAAGACTTTAGGGATCTAATTTCAAACTGAAACAAATATTCAACTTTTTTCCCAATAAATATCAACTTTATCTTAATTTTTTGACTCAAAATTTGGTTGGAATCTATAAGTTTTTTTGTCATTTATTACACATATAATTATCAATTTAAATTATTGAACGCACATATAAACTTTTTAGTTTGCATTAACTTTTTATTAGCACATATAATTACCTACTTGATTAAAAAGAAAAACATAAGGAAAATAAGTAGTCATGTTTACCAAAATGCTAAACCAAAATTTGATTCCATGCCTCAACATTTTTATTTGTCTTATGATACAATATAGTTTTCTTTTATCATACTTATGATATAATATAGCATTTTTAACATCTTAGGTAAATAAAAATGCCAAAGAGTTCCTCACATTTTAGATATATTTTTTTTAAGTTCAAGATTTTTTTATCTGACCCTGTAATATAGCATGAGAAGTAACCTAGTATATAACTATTAAAAGAAAATAAAAGACGTAGGTATATCACTGTAGCCATTTTTCCTGTAGTATAAGACTCATAAGCACCATAGATTATAATAATGAATCCACATTTTTTTTTGTTGGTCAAGTTTTAATTTTTTTATTTCATCCTTTTTTCCTATTTGTTTGATTCATTATCGGACCTCATTATTTACTTCAACTAGTTTCACCTAGGATTCTCACAATATTGGGAAACAAATTAGGCACGCGATTGATGCTCAATTTAGGAAAACATAATTTTGGTTTCATTGATTTGAATGATTTGAAACATTAAAAGCTTCAAGGATGAACTCAAAACTTGCCAACTCAAAGACTAATATGAACGAAAAAAGGGGAAATTAGGAAAAAGTTGTTGTCATGTGCTAACCCGTGTGAGAAGCTAATGTACTTGGGCAGCGCATGAGGTGGCCTATGACATCCGATTCCATCCTTTCTTAGTGTCATCCAAATCATCTCGTTGTGGTCTACCTCTACATGCAGCTCGTGTTGATGGAGGGGTTTGGTTTGGTTTTGATGAACCATCCTTCTTTTCTTTCTTTTCCTCTCTCTTTTCTCTTTTCTCTTTTCTTTATCCTCATCTCAATTTCCATGCCTAAAACCCTCCAAAAACCAAAATGGGATGCCAATTTTTCTTGGATGACAAATGTGGTCCTCATTTTTTTCTGCCATTTTTGCTAATTTTTTTTTCATTTTCGTCCCTTAATATTGAGCTTGTTAGGAATTGAACTTCATTTTTTTTCTTTTTATGAGGCTAATCCGGGTCTCATGACTCCGTTAACAGGTTTGTCTAATTGACTTGATCTGAGTTTGCTCGTATTTTTTTTGTTTTTTAAATAGATTTTTTGTTTCTGATTTTATCCTCCAACATTGAGTTGGTTGAAAATTGAACTTCATGTTTTTTTATTTTCCATCTATAAGGTAATTTCGATCTCATGACCTGGGTAGCAGGTTTCAAAGGTTTGTCTAGGTTGACTTAGGTTTTTTTAGCCTCTTTTAAAGATTTTTTTCAATTTTATCCTTTAACACTATGTTGGTTGGGATTCATGATTTTTCTTTTATCTTTTTTCTATGGGATTGTCTTGGTCTCATGACCTAAGTCACGAGTTTAGTGGGTTAGCCCGAATTGTCTAAGGTCTTTTTTCTTAAATATTTTTTTTTTGCAATTTTGTCCCTCAACATTGAGTTGTTTAAAAATTGAGTTTTGTAATTTCTTTTGGTTTGCTTTCTTTGGGATTATCCGTTCTCATAATCTTTGTTATGAGTTCGTAGGGTTAATTTGAGTTTTTTTTAAAAAAAATTGAATATATTTTTCAATTTCACCCTTTAGTATTAGCTTGGTTGGGATTTGTGCTTTATATTTTTTTCTTTTAATTTGTTTTATATGGAGTTATCTCATTTTCATAATCCATGTTATATGTTTTGACTTATGACACAAGTTCAATGGTTAACTCAGGTTGACTTAAGCCATTATTTTTTATTATTTTTAATTTTTTTTCTAGTTTTATCCTCCGGCATCGGTTATTTAAGAATTGAGTTTCATGATTTGTTTTTTTTATTTGCTTGGGTTATCACGGTCTTATGAATCTGGGTTGTAAATTTTATAAGGTGAAACAGGGTTAACTTAAGTTAATCTAGTATATTACCATCTCATTTTTTTTTTAAAAAAAGATGCCATCCATATTATCACTAGGTTAGTATTTAAAGAAGGAATAGTCCAAAATGCATTATATCTTTATTTAATGATTAAATTATTTTTTTTACTAGGAAACACTTTAGCAATGTAATTGGTTTATATATATATATATATATATATATATATATATATATATATATTTTAAAAAATTAATCTACCCAGTGATATAGCACGAAGCACAAATCTATTTTATTACTAGACTGATAAATGGAGAAATATATGCATTCTAGCAAGAAGGACAATAATGTAATTTGCAAAAGCGAGGACTGATATTCACTTGTTTCGGTGCTCATGAATTCATGCGAACTTTGGTAAGTACAACGCATGGGTTATCTTCTTCCATTAATTTAATGAGCCTCCAAGAACTAGATTGGTGACAAAATCTTGGACCTTCAAGTTTTTATAATACAAGGATAAATGGAGAAGGAGCTATCATATTATATTATATTATATTATATTATATTATATTATATTTACAGTACATACAAGTGAAGTCCTAATTAATTAATGTATCTATTAATAAACAGAAAGAAGAAAGAAAGAAAGAAAGAAATCCACCGCACTCCTTTGACAATGAAATCTATTTAATATATGGTATAATAAGCTAATTAACAAAAGCAATAATAATGCTTCATTGTCCGTCTCCTGCCAAGAGTCAAATTTATAATCTTATACACTACATCCAGCCACCTTCCACACCGGCGTCACTTAGCACTCCATAATCTCACGAAGCACGCCCGCCCGCCCTCTTTTTTATCCCTTTTTTTTGCTTGACTTTTCTTTCCATGGCCTTTTCTTCTTAAAAACTAGAGGCGACACCAGTCCCGCTGGTTAACTAGCAAGTCAGCTGCAGCTAGGGAATCATCAAATAGTTAACAACTCAAGGCTCAGATTCTTCGAGGGTTGACGAGTCTCTCTCTCTCTCTCTCTCTCTATATATATATATATATATATATATATTCAGAACATTGAAAATGAAATGTCTGTGTTCCACAATAATATGTGCGCAATAATTCTTATTTCTCACGATGTGTTACTGTGTGTGTGTCACATTGTATTATGTTCTTACCCTTTGAGGTTTATTCAGCCTTTGGTGAATGTAAGTGTAAATGATATGCTTAAGAGCTTGTTAGAGAAAGATCTATTGGTTCAGATGGTTAAAATAAAACATATATCATATTGAAAACTAGAAATCAAGTTGTGAAAAATGTACTTTCCAGCCTCGTAGTTTGAGCATCAAATTCCCTCAGCATGAACGCAATGAGTTGGGGAATAAAGGACCATTCCGACAGCCAATTATCAAATTTCAGATTCTGTGATGTAGAGAAGAAGGCAAGAAGAGAGATAAAAGTGTGTTCGAGCAACTCAAAAGCTACTTCTCTCTATCACTTTTGTTTTAGGCTAATCGTTTCTACTTTCTTTTTTAGAACAAAGTTTTTTCAGATTCATGTGCATTTTCTTCAAAGCGTAGCAGCAAATCTCCTTTGCTCACACGGAGGAAATGTTCGGGTTGTAATTTCTCTATTTGAGTAGCCCAAATGGTGTCGACTCAATGGTACCAAATGGAGCTCGTTGTAAAAATTCTGGTCCTTGGCATCATCTAAGCAGCAATCTATTTGCATGCTAAAGTGTGCAGGACTTGAAATCATGACTAGAAAGACATGGGTTTATTAAGTACATATGCATGGCAACAAAACCACAGAGTAAATGGTGTAAGCAAATTGTGTTACTGAAGAGAAAGTAGGCCTTCGTTACATGAGATAGATGTTCTTATTGTAGATTAATTTGTAGTCTTAAAGCTGCAGGGAGCATGCTCAACAACAGAAACTCTGTATGCGGAACAAATCCTGAAACCAGAGGCAGGAGATTGGAGCTAAACGAGGGAGATATCGAAAAGGTTAGACAAGAAATATATTTGGAGTACTTCCTTATATAATGCATATCTATGTGCTTAAGATGCTTAAAGTTGCTGCTTTCCAACAGTAGATGTAGAGAGCATACATTTATGTGAATCTTCACCAAGTCCATCTCTTTATGACCATCAGCAGAAAAGGATCAATCATAATTTCCAATGATATGGCTAGACTCTGCCAAAGGGCTGTTTCTTCCGATTGATTTTGTGTTAGAAGACGCCCTTATTTCCTTTTTTTAAATGGGGGGTTGAAGAGTGGAAAATTCATTCTGTACACTAACATGTGACTGGAAATGATTCAAGTAGCTGGACGTGACTGCTTTCTTGGTCTTCTTCAGCGATCTGTTTCCAGAGAGGATGTTCAACTCGTAGAAAAAAGCATATGAAAAACACTAGACAGAATAAAATATAGAAAGGAAAGTTACCCACTTCAGTTTCAAATGCTTGTTTGATGGTTCCTTGAAGCCTGCTAGCACAAACTTTTGTGTTTTTGCTGCCAACAGCTGAGACTTTTTTCAAGTCTCCGAAGAGAAGATTGAAGATTGCTCAGGAATTAATTAAGTTCTACATCATCTTTCTGTGGCATCATGGGCAACAATTTGAATATCTGTAAATCATGCAGTAAGAAACATTGCATAATACTTTGCATTTCACAGGATTGTTTCCAAAATTACAATATTGGCCGCCAGCCTACATTGTCCTGGTCACTAACATTAAAACATCTGTATAGCCTCATACATGTACCAACAAGTTTTTCTTGTGATCAGTAGTCATCTTCATCTCTTGATCCAAAGAACCTCCTGACAACAGCCGCCATAGCACCAATAAACATAAAGAATACAAGAGTTTCAAACCCACCTCCAATGCCAACGGCAACACTAGGACCTGGTGCAAAGAATGAAAATGGAGACCAGCCCCAGCCACCGTAGAATGGTACACCGTAGCCATACCCATATCCACCAACTAAAGGAGGGGCCACTGGTGGATTCACATATATATTGGTCCTTCACAAAAATAACCAAAACTAAATCAATAATAAGCAACATGAATAATTATAATATTTCTCATTTTAGAGGGTTTAACACAAAGCTGTAATCAGAACAAAGAAGGAAAGCAGATTCCAACGACACATTCAATAGCTTTTTCTTTCTGCTTTGGTTCGTGCAAGAAATATGCCTTTACGTAGCAGCCTCACTTGATGAAACATGTAGTGTCTGGAACAGCAACGTAAGAAATTGCTTTCTTTTCTTTCTTCAGACATTCGTTTTCCTTTCCCCTTCTCCAACATACTTCACATTTTGTGCCTCTGATTCAATTCTTTCATTAATCTATTCTATTTCTTTGGCTTTCTCTTCTCATTCTGAGCCTGTATTAAACCTTAGTTTCACAAATGGGACACAAAGAACATGACAACAACCAGCTTTTAATTAACTTCTTTATATGATAACTTTTCTTTATCCCCAAAACAGATTGCTCCAAGTTCCTTCACCTTGATATTCTCATTCTATCAGGATTTCAGCATCTTTGAGTACCAATTCATCTTTGCAGCAGGGCTGTACTTGGCTAACCCCTCATCTCACAGTACTGGTTGCAAAATGCCTGGACTCTGCCCTTTTCTCTTTAATTTTTTCCTTACTGCTCTAGACTAGAGAAAGGTGTCCTGCCCTAGTTTATTTCTCTCATATTACTGTGGCTTATTTCAGAATTACTAATCACACATTCAAGTTTTGTTCAGTAGGTTACAATATTCAAGATAATGCAACTATCTGAATACAGGCATTCATGCACCAAGAGCTTTTTACCATGACAGGAGATCAAATGTCACTCAACCAGTTCCACAAATCACATGACTAACAAAGCATTTCCCCTAACCTTTCTACAATGAATGTAAATTTAAAATTCATAAGTTCAAATTTGACTGGGAAACTTCAATTTGAAAGTCATTGATGATTAAGTTCAAATCCCTTTGGGATGGGGGTGGGCATCTATCAAATTCCCATTGATAAAAAAAAAAAAAGCTTCCTAATGTGAGCATGCAGGCCCTTCCTACGGTGCATTCACGAGTTAAAATGGTTCTGCTGGGTGGATTTATCCTATCAATCCTTGCTTTGTGCATGCAAGATGACTTCCCTTCACTGAAGTAGCAGTCTTCTTAACTCGATCGTGCAGCATTTCCAGCAATGAGCACCTCATAAAATGTTATACTTATAAAATGTCAAAGGGGTATCTGCACCAGCATTTTAGTGTCTCAATTTGTTCACAGATGGCACATCTAATTTTTCCTTCCTTTTCTTGGTCCAATGGTGCAGTTACGAAATGAAGATAATGCTCCTCCTTTCTGAACCCATCCCAGCTCAACTCTGATTGATTTACTTCTGTTGCTTTAAACAACACCAAGAAACTAATCTAGTTGGCAAGAGCACTGATTAAGAGTTCAGACTCCAATGTTCCATGCATTCAAATCCCGACCAAAATCATGACTGAGTACGGATCTCCTAAATTATGTGATCTATGGCATCTCCCAACCAGACTGGCCAACAATTATTGAAATGAATGTCTTGAATGAGGTTGATCTGACAACAGATTTCACAGCCAAAATTAACACAAGACCACACCGAGATTTAATTCATAATTGTTGAGTTCTCTCTAGGTAACCAACATACCAATAACATCACAACAATAAAATAAAAAGGAAAACTATATATATCCAGCAGCCTTGTTTTACTTGTTAATTAATCACAGACCAAAAACAAATTATAACTGAAAAAAAGAGAGGCAAAAATTAAAGCTGCATGGATACGCTACCTCGAATTATTGTTGATTCTAGGAGCTGAACGAGGAGCTGATGACCGGAAGGCTTGACCACCAACTCTGCCACCAGACTTGGCAGCTGATGCATCACCAACAGACCCCACTGCAAGCACCCCAGCTGCTAGTGTCACCACGGCAAACTTTGCCAATTGGTCCACAGTTTTCCTGTAAGAACAAATGCCCAAAAAACAATCTATAGCCTCTCTCGCACACACGCAAAGAGAGCATGATCGCAAATAAGGAATAAAAGAAAGTCGCTGAGATCAAACAAAACCAAGTTTAGCAGTTACCTGCTGCTGCAAGAATCTTTTTGGTCATCTCGGGAGTAGTTGCACGAGACAATGGGAACTGAGTTGAAGAAATTCGTTTTGGGTTTGTGGAGTAATGGAGTGATGAGGGCGTTGGATAGGAAGCTCTGTTGAAATGATGCTATAGCCATGGACATGGTGTACAAGTAAGTATATGACTACTCTGGTGTCGTGTGAAATTCTTTTCGGTTCTTACTTGTGTTGTTTCCTCGCAAGGGAAGGACCATTCTTTTCTTGTGTCCAAGCTCCACATACATGGTCGCAGATTTTATCCATTTCATGATTGGGAACATGCCACGTGGTGCTATAGCAATGGCTGCTGGAGCTTCCATCGAAGTTTCCAAAAATGGCTGCCACCCCATTTCTTGTTTCCAAAATATAAAAAAATATTTTATGAATTCAGACATTGGATTAATATTTTAAAGAAATTACTTTCTTGAAATATATGAAGTTAACGTGAAGGATGTGTTTTTAAGATTATTAGTTTGTAAATTGTCACAAATTCTCTTTTTTAATAGAATAACGAATGCAATTATTACCCAATCTTATTATTATTTATTTTTTGCAGAGGAACCAATTAAATACATTATAACTTATCTTTCATATGTAACAATCATATGGTTTGATCCTCCCAATTATATATTTTTTCAAACTCGTCTGCTGTAGCTCATATTAAAGCGTAGTCTTTTTTCTTCTTCTTTTATTTCATTTGTTCAAAAATAAATAAATAAAAACACTGGATGACTTAAACGAATCAAAATTAAAACTGAGAGTCCATGGATGAAATTTTCATTATAAACATAGCAATGAATAATATTTTTTGAAAGTATGAACATGGTGAAAACCTAATATCTTTTAGTTTATAACTAGAAGAATGACCGCGCGCTGCCGCAGACTTATAAAATAAATATATTTAATAGTGTTATAATTGTGAACAAGCGCTAGATAAATAATAGAAACTAAAGATATGATGGAGTCAATATTTCATGACGGAAAAAAAAATTGTGTTGGTGATCAAAACTTAGAGACTGAACAAAGTGATTTGTAGCAATCTACAGTGTTTTGGGAGGAAAGATACAGTGCTTTCGCCACATGATTTAGCTTTTCTGTTAATAAAAAGCAAAAAAATTACAAAGCTAAATTCTCTATCAACTTAATATTAAAAAAAACCAACAAATATAATTTTGGAAGGAAAAAAACTCATGAGAAAAAACGTTGTAGCAATTGACAATGTTTTGTGAGGAAAACTACAGTGTTTTCCCCAATAAAATAAAATAAAAAACCATTTAGAGAAATACTGTAACAATCCATAATGTTTTGTGAGAAATACAACGCTTTCCCCATATGATTTAAATTTATTGTAATTATAATTTCTAACCAACTTAATATTAAAAAAAATAGACAAAGATAATTTTGGAAAAAATAATAAAAAAATCATATGGAAAAACACTGCAATAATTTACAGTGTTTTAAAGAAAAAAATTATAAAGCTAAATTCTTAATCAGCTTAATATTAAAAAAATCAAATCAACAGAGACAATTTTAAGAAAAAAACATAAAAAAAGGGGAAAAACTCATGTTGGAAACACTGTAACAATTCATAGTGTTTTGTGATGAAAGCTATAGTGCTTCCACACATGATTTAACCTTATTTGTAATAACTTGTAATTGTAATTTTAAACAATGTTTTGTGAGGAAAGCTACGGTGCTTTCCTCACATGATTAAGTTTTATTACAAAGTTAAATTCTAACCAACTCAATATTAAAAAAAATAAAATCGATGAAGATCATTTTGGAAAAAAATATTACAAAAAAAGAAAACACAAAAGAAACTGGAAAAAAATCATGTGAGGAAAAACTGTATCAATCCATATTGTTTTGTGAGGAAAAACTTGTATTTACTTGTAATTGCAATTCTTAACCAACTTAATATTT
>Ga0325411_1004761_pt1 | contig 15170 bp, 14 predicted proteins | sample PopdelMetagenome_13_FD_206181 | JGI IMG/M metagenome (GOLD analysis project Ga0325411, IMG submission 206181) | Populus deltoides microbial communities from Bellville, Georgia, United States - Xylem-PdIQD-R4 | ecosystem: Host-associated > Plants > Phyllosphere > Stem > Wood/Secondary xylem... | reverse complement strand
TTTTTTTTTTCTCGACTTTATTGCTTATTTGCGCGCCTTTATTTACACGATGCCTCCCATGGGAGCACAAATAAATGCAAGGAATGGACAAGTAATGTACGCATAATTAAATAGCAGAGCAGGTATATTAATAACATTTTGCTGTCGCGATCTGCTAGTGGAGATTTTCACAGCTTTTTAGACTGTAACATTGCTCAATAACATCCACCACAAGCACCCATTTGCCAGACCCAGCATTTCTACTGATTTCATGAGAGAACAACATGTGCCACCAGAAGATCTAGGGTTAGAGGTGATAATTTTTTCCAAATTGGGTTCAAAAGCTCACTAACAGAGGGTTGAGGACCACGCTTCGGCAACCCCTTACTGGAAACGAACCCAATCAAAAAGATAACATGTTCCTGGAATCATAATTACACCCACTTGCTTAATTCCTTCCGTTTGACTCTCTAGCTAAAATTCTATCTACTTACGCGTATTTTAATATACTTGGAATACTGGACTAACGTTAGGCAATGTGTGGCTATTTGAATGCACTAAAAGACAAGCTTACAGCCACTCCTGTTGTTGAAATTACACTCAACAGAACTCCATCCAGTTCACAGCAACAACAACAATGGTTAGATCAACCAGAGGCTGTAACTGGACCCATTAACAATAGTTTGGTGGAAGTTGTTCAGATATATATATGTATATATAAAAGAAATGGTTGCCTTTTGTCTTTGTGTTTGAGAGAGAGAGAGAGTTTACCTCATTCTTGACATCTCATTATAAGTCTTCCCGTTAAAGTTGTTTCCTTCCAAAGGCACCGTCGCCTTTAATCATTTCACGGGAAAGAGATTCCGGTCCAGACTAGAGGTGCTGAGAGAAGGCCAGCTAAAAGCAATAACTCTTGCAATAAGGGCCACCACCCCATGGGCCTAACCAAAAGATGCTGCCAGGGTTTCAATCATGGTTGTCAGGTCTGGCTAAGAGCTCAGTTACCACATTTTTGGTCAGCTACTCATGCATCACTGAGTTAATAAAAAAAAATACTGTTGTTTTGGAAAAAAATTACCACATTGTTGGTCAGCTACTCATGCATCACTCAGTTAATAAAAAAATACTGTTGTTTTGGAAAAAAAATAAACAAAAAAAATTCACCAGTCAAATTTAATTAAATTTAATAAGGTCAATATTTAAAATAATTAGAAAAAATAAAAACCAGCTTGAGTCATGTTTTACACATCAACGAGTCATTTTTCTATAGTTTAAATATCATGCGTCCTTGATGACTTCAAAGTCATCCCTTTGTGTCATAAAATGAATCTTGCCATTACGAACAAATTCTAAAACTTTTTTTTTTAAAAAAAAAACATGATTTATCCACTATAAATGTAACTGAGTGTATTTGATTATTGATATTTAATAATAATTATTTTTTAAAATATTTTTTGTTTAGAAATATATTAAAATAATATATATTTTTTATTTTTAAAAATTATTTTTAACATCATCATATATTAAAATGACCTCAAAACATTAAAAAAAATATTAATTTAAAATAAATAAAAAAAATTCAAAAAATATTTTAAAATGCAAAAACAAATATTACCTCAGTTTGCAAAGTCACGAGGATCAATTAATTAGTACCGCCCCAAATAAATTCTTCGAACCCAGGTTTTCAAAAACTGTTGCATCAATTGCATGTACTACAGTTGAAAGATAAGTAGGCGAACCCTAAATTCCAACAAGAGTAGCTGAGTTTCATAAGATGGTGTGTGAAGTTGCAGATAAAAGTGTTCTCGTTGTCAAGATTAAATACACATTTAAACTGCGACAAGCACTACAATGGCAATCGATAATAATCATTCTAGATACTAATTCGATCCATCATTATGTGTTTGAATGATGGGTTCAGGAAAAAAACAAAACAAAAAAAAAAAAACAGCTTTTGCCTTTCCTTTTATTTTGGACGTGGTCACAATCGGAGGAGGACATAATAATCAATGAAATTATATCGATATTGGTAACCACTGTATCAAGCATCGACATCAATGAATTACGATACAGATTAGAGGAAAAAACATAATTAATTAGAGCAAACGGAATGGGTTAATGGAGGTTCCTGGTTCTGGTTATAGCAGAACGACAAAAACAGGTTGGTTGTTTCTTTCAGGGGGTTGTTAGTTTTGCATGATTAGTGTCGTGTTTCCCTTTCTCGAGAACTTCCTTGATTTCTAATCTTGCTTTTGCAGATTTTTATTCTATTTACAGTAAACTTAGGAGACGCTTAAATTAGAATTAATGAAGCAACTAACACCGCAACGGATGCAAGGTAGATAGTCCAACAACTGGTAAATCAATTATTTGGAGATTGATCCTCAAGACTCAACTTTTAAGTACCGGTGTCTTCCAAGCACAAGCTTTGATAAAGTTTTTCTCAGGAAATTTTCTATTACACGCTTGAAGAACCAGCCACCACCCATAAGCAAACGAAATGTCGGCATCTCTCAGAGGAAAGATCTCCGATGTTCATTCAGGCCCGTGTCATCTTACAAGAGCCCAGGTGTGTTTTTAGAGAAGGCTTCAGCCTTAGTTAAAAGGGCCGCGTGATGACGGTGGCCTGTGGCTCTCCAGACTGGGCCTCTAGACCTCCACAATCATCCTCGTAGAAGAAGGGAAATTTCTTATGGTAACGAAACGAAACAAAACAAGAGGAAGAGAGAAAAAACAGGGTGAAGCTCTGCTATTGAAGGCCACAAAAGTGCTCAACAGCATAGAACTTTGATTTTATTTATGAAAATGAATGAACAATAATGTTAGAGGGCACCACTGACATCATAAACATTAATGTATAAGCACAGCTAATAAAATTACATCTGTCATTCCTTGACTTTATAACTATACTTTCAGGCCTGCTGTGCAGATGGAAGCGGCCCTTCCCACGGGCTAAATCCCTTTACAGATAGCAGATGTTTAAAGCAATAAAGAATGGATGGTACAGGCAAATAAAATGCCAAATGTTTCGCTGTTTTTTTCCTTTTTTTTGGTTAGTGATCCTTCCTGCATTGCTAGTGGTCAGCTACACTCCCAAATTATTACTCAATTGTATTTACAAGTGCCGTGACCTGCGTGCAAAGAGAAGGCAGAAGAAAGAATATATTAACAAGCAAAATTCATTTCACAATAATTTTTCTTCAATCAAATATGACTTCGTATATATTTATATATAGGTTGGTGGGAAGTTTCAGATTAAATTTACGAAATCCCAACCATCTTTTGGATTCTAGGTCTAGTTAACTTGAAGTTGATCAGTGGGATTTATCAGTTAAAGAAAAAAAAAAGAGAATTCATAATTTAATAGACTTACTTGGGTCAGAGGTGGTGAGGACAGCGGTTTGAGAGAAATCACAATTGAAATCATTGCGACCATGGGATTGATAGTAAGAGTTCATGATATATGATGCATGGGACCTGACATTGTCTGGACTGAAACAGGCACCGCCAGCTTGAATAGGCTTGCAATCCATACCCTGGCTGCACACATAGTCTATGTTTGCTTGTAAGGCTTTATCAGTAGCGTCCGCTTTTGAAACGCACCATTTCTTGCTTTTTGTAGGTGATGGTGGTGTTGGTCTATTGGACTGCATAACAAGAAGAAAATTAATCAACAATATGCTATAGCGAGAATTTGGCTTTCTGCAAGGACTTTAGAGAGGATCTGTCTGCTAGCTAGAATGTGCATGTGATATACTGAATACCTCAGGTTGTTGACAGTAGTAATTTAATGTTGATGTAACAAGATCTGCTTAATATGTTAACTAGTTTTGCTTTGTTGTCCCAGGACAGATATTGAATCAAGAAAAGAATCAGAATAAAGAGAGACAAATCGAAGGAAAAAGGAGAAAAGCTGAAGATTATTTAGATCTCTCCAAAATTCAAATTTTGTTGAAAATGATAAAAAAGTTTTAGATTAAACTATGATAATGCCGGAAATATTTATTCATAATTTCAAATGCAAATAATTTCGTTTTCAGTGTTCATCCCAAAAGAATACACTTAACTTATCAGGTGTTACCTGCTATTATCCATTAAAAAAAAAAAGCGAAAAGTTTGACATATTTCATACCTGTCCATTGCGCATGATCCCAACATCATAAACCGGGGTAAAATCTGGCCTAAACAAACCCCAATTCCTCTCTGCTGTTGAACCGGGTTTAAGATTCTCGTTGAACAAAGAAAAGACATATGTCTGGAACCGTCGTTTAGGCATTAACGGAGTCCCATTCCCTGAAGTGACAACCTTAATCATGTTCTTGTTATACGAGACTGCATTCTCCACGGTACACATGGGCTGGTTCGGGTCTCCAAGTGAGGGCCAACCGGACTCGGCGACGACAATGTCCAAGTCACCATAACCCATTGCTTTTATTGCCGAATAAACCGCGTCCATCATTGCAACGAACATGTTCGTGTAGGTAATGTTGGTGTTAGTGTCGTGGACACCGCGGTTAGGCTTGAAGAGGATGTAGTTTTCCATGCTCGGAGAGTAGCTAAAATAAGGATACGGGTTAACCATGAGAGGGGATTTGGTTTGACGTAGAAATTGGAGCATGGGAGCAAATATGACCCTGTCATAGCCAGGCCTTATCCGGGCAGCGCTTGGTTGCACAGAATTGTGCAAAATTCCAAGGGTGTGGGGAGTTGAGACCTGCGTAAATTTACGAAAAATCAATACTTGAAAACTAATTTCAAAGTCGTTGTTCAAATCCAGATGTTTATTGATATTTAAAAATAAATGAGGACGCATTCAACACGAAATTGTTGAATAAGAACTTAAAATCAATGTGTATAAATTTATTTAACATGGTATATTTTAAAAAACATATTGGCAATAAAAGGAACATTTTTTTTCTTACTTAATGATAATTAAATCTTATTTGATTTGTATAGTACTTGAAGCTATAGCTTATATATAATGATATGTATCTTGAATTTTCTAAAATTATTTTAATGATCAATTCATTTAAATATTGAGCACAAATCATGAACTAAATCTATTCGAAGGGGAAAAAAAGGAAAAAATTACCGATTACCATATCAAAAAGAAGATCGACTTTTTTTTTTTTATGAAAGTCGTTCATGTGACAATAGAAAGAAGAAATCATCCTACCTGAACATCTTTGATTCCAGCACGAACAAGAGCCTGATGCAAGGACTTCATGCAGGGAACGAGACGAGAAATCCACTCTTTATTACCAGTAAACAAGATTTCATTGCCAACAGCGATGAGTTTAATCCTTGTTTGCGGATAATATGGCTTGATATTGTTTGCAACCCATTGGCTGGCGGCATTTACATCGACAAGAGCAGGAATATCACCATTACCTACAGTGACAGTCACGGTGATGTTCGAATTGGCAAAAGCGCGAAGAATATCAGGATTGGTGTCAAAGATTTTGATGCTATCGATAGTTGTTTGTGTTTTGAGGAAGCTAGCCACCTGAGATGGTGACGGAAGATTATTGGCTAGGGTACCATAATTGACACCGATCGCATAGGCTGTGGTGGAAAAGTGGAGGAGGGTGGAGATGATGAGAAGGGCGGTAGTGATGGATGTGGTGGTGATAGTGGCCATGTGATCAAGGCTCTCTTTTTTTGAGAAATGAAAGAGATGTCGGAAACTTTGTGGTTTTATAAATAAACAAAGAACGTGACAACTACTTAGAGAGTAGATGCAGAACCAGTTAATTAATCCAAACAGAAGTGGTGAAATATATAGGAAGAGCCAGCTGGAATTGGCGTTAAATGTTTTGACTTTTTACGATGAATAGACGGAATTCTGGAATGGAAGATATTGATTTGGATATTTCCTTTTTAGAGGTAAATTTAGGCGGAATGGTCCCTTGGAATGGTGGTGAAGCAAGATATTGCTATGAAGAAGAAGCCGTGTTGCAAATCCACACGAAAGAAATGCCTTGGGAAGTGGAGGGTATCATGGGAGACTTGTATCATGGATGTGTGAACTGCTGGTCATGAAATGATGCTTCGATTGTGTCGATGTCAAACGTGGCGGTTGGACACGGTTGGCCCTGTTCCATTAGTTGAAATGGAGGCAGCTTTATTTTTATTTTTGTTGTCCTTTTGCAGTGTGAAGTGTGAACATGACCAGTCGAATCGACTGCCTTCGTTTTGGAACATGACTTGCCATTGAGAAAGATTATCTCTTTCTTTATATGTACTGGCATGAACGCGTAACACGTACACGGTTTTGTAAATGAGCCCAAGCGCCCCCCAAAAAAATATTTATAATAATAACATCGAGAATCAAGATCCTTAATTTGCTCCAGCTAAGCAATTTATTTGATTCTTTTGTCGAACATCTTTTGCCTTTTCTTTTTATCTTTTAAGCCTATGGGGATGAATGTAGGTGGGCTGGCCAGTGGCCACCACCACCTTCTTTCTTTTTCATTTCTTTTAGCCGAAGTTTTCATATTTTTGTTTCTGAATTGGAATTGTCCAAAAAAGCTGAACGGCAAGTGCCATAGCCACAAATGAAGAACACTCTCAGCAATAACATGGCTTGCAAGAAGAACAGCAGTGTGTTTTAAGCTGAAATGTCGTACGATTAGATTTCAAATCCATGTTCTTACAACAAACAGGTACATAAATTACTTATTAATTGAAGCACTAATTTTAATTAATTAGTTAGATACTGAGCCATTCGACATTCGATCTCAGACGAATCTGCATGTGCCGTGACCTGTACACAAACACAAGACCAAATATTAGACAACGAAAATTGTTTCCTCTTGTCGAAGCACCAATTCTACTAATATTTCTCGAGATACGAACTTGCAATTCTATATAAAAAAAACAGCATATTTAATCTATTAATTAAGCTTAACGAATCGAGTAAAACACATTTCACTTACCTGGGTTGACAGCAGTTAGGACACCGGTGTTGGAGAAATCACAATTGAAAGCTTGGCGACCGTGGGTTTGGTAAAAAAAGTTCATCACATACGAAGCATGAGATCTCACATTGTTAGGATCAAAGCAGGCACCACCAGGTTGAATAGGCTTGCAATCCACACCCTGGCTGCATGCATAGTCTATGTTTGCTTGCAAAGCTTGATCACTAACGCCAGGTTTTGGCACACACCACTGCTTCCCTGGGGTTGGTCTGGGCCTCTGCCTTCCACCACCGCGACCACTGCCTCTCTACATAACGCATTGGATAATAGAATTTTAAACTTAAGCTCGAACATTATTGAAAACCAAATCAAGCACCTCTAGTAAAAAGAAAAAATGAATTCTGCAGATCATAACCTACCTGCCCGTTGCGCAAAATGCCAGCATCGTAAATTGGGCTAAAATCAGGCCTAAACAGCCCCCAGTTTCTTTCAGCGGTCGGGCCGGGTTTGAGATTCTCATTGAACAACGAGAAAAGATAAGTCTCAAACCGCCGGTTTGGCATCAAAGGTGTGCCTTTCCCTTGTCTAGAACGTCTAACCAAATTCCCATTGAACCAAGCAGCATTCTCCATGCTACAAGCTGGTTGACCAGGGTCACAAACCGAGGGCCAACCTGTCTCGCCCACTACAATGCCCACATCACCATAGCCCAATTTTCTCATTGCTGAATAAGTAGCATCCAACATTGCATCATACATGTTAGTGTATGTAATGCCAGTGTATCTATCATGCACACCTCTGTTGCGCTTGAAAAGAGCATAGTTTGCCATTTTAGGAGAGTAGCCAAAATAAGGGTACGGGTTAACCATGAAGGGTGATTTGGTTTCCCTTAAAAATTGGAGCATGGGTGCAAATATGGCTCGGTCGAAGCCACGCCTGAACTGGCCCGCACTTGGTGGCTCGGAGATTGAGAGTATGCCAAGAGAATGAGGTGTTGTGACCTGTGAAAAAATGGAGTAAAAAAAAAAGGTTAAGGTCCATTATTCTTAATTACATTTCAAGAGTATTAACAAACTACAGATCTTTGGATTATCATTCACTATTTTTATCATAAGAAACCTAAAAAAAGGGGAAATCTTCTAATGTAATTACGAATAGTAATACCTGAACATTTCTGATTCCAGCGAGAAGAAGAGCCTTGTGAATGGTCCGCATGGCAGGCACGAGATTAGAAATCCAAGGCTTATTAGCAGTGGCCATAATTTCATTACCAACAACAATCCTATTAATCCTTGTCTGTGGATGGAACGGTGCAATATTGGCAGCAACCCATCCGCGGGCACTGTTTAAATTGGCAAGGGAAGGAATATCACCATTGCCAACCGTGACCGTCACAGTAATGCCAGTATTGGCAAAGGCATTGAGAATGTCATGGTTTGTGTCAAAGATTTTGATGCTGTCAATGATCGTTTGAGTTTTGATAAAGTTGGCAACCTGGGAGGGTGGGGGAAGGTTGTTGCCTAGGGTCCCGTAGTTAACACCGATGGCAAATGTGGTAGTGAAGAGGTGGAGGAGGGTGGAGACGAGAAGGGCGAGGTGGTGGGAAAGGTTCGTTTTTGCGACCATAGCTAGCTCCCAATTGTTCTTTTTCCTGATTTTTTTTTTTTTTGTTGGATTTGGATGGAAGGTGCAATGGTGGAATTTATGAAGATTAGATAAGAGATTGACTGGACAGATGGGAAGCGCTGTTAAAAGATAGAGATGAAACCGGCTCCGTGATTTCTGTTTTGTGGGTCGATAAACCAGCTGGGGACCAGAGCAAACCACCTAGCGAAAGTTGACTCTTTTGACCCTCGTCGAGTACCATCAGACGGAAATCATTTTGAAAGAGCACTTCGACATTACCAAACATATACAGATACATTATCCTGTCTTCCTCTAAGACTCTGTATTGTCCTGGACTGGACATAGATAAAAATACCATCTTTGTCTAGAAATCAAGAATTTGCTGAGTAATGTCTGTCAAGTAAACATTTTATTCTAAAAATTAAGTTTTCGGGGAGGCTCTATGAATTATTTTATATTATTATTTAACAATAAATAAAAATAAATTCCAACAAAATATACACAAGTTTATTATTATTATCTTTTGTTTAATTTTAAAACTAATTATAAAAAATTAAAATAATAATATTTAAATTCATTATCAGTGTTACGATAACAATAAAGTTATTAACCTCAAACATCTTTTTATTTTTGTAATCTTCTTAATGCGGCCCTTTATCAATTGATTTTCTTAATATAATCATTTTACTTATTCTATGTTATTTAAAAAAGCCCTTCTATTCAAATTTAGACGTTAAATGTCGAGCCTACTCACTTTTTTTTTCCTTCTAATCCAATATTAAGTTAGTTCAAATTGTCATAACATTCATGTTAAGTGAGTATTATTGCAACAATCAACGGTATAAAAGAGAGAAAGGCTTACTTTGTTTATTTTAAAAAAAAAATTAAAAATTTTATATTTTTTTCTCTTCAAATTAATATTTTTTTAGTTTTTTCAAATCATTTTAATATATTAATATCAAAAATAATTTTTTAAAAATATTAATTTAAATCATTTTTAAGTGAAAAGCAAGTCAATTATATACCCGACCATACTATTAGTTAAAGGGATGAAAAACGAGTCGTACTTGTCACGCCACCTCAACATCTAACAACCAAACTTGGAAGGAAAGACTTCGTTAAGTGATGGGAACTAAATAGTCATAAAAAGAAATATAATTGATAAAGGGCCCCGCTAGTAAATTTATTAAAGTAGTGGGAATTGTGAACTTATTAACCCGATAACAACGAGGCATAAAGATGTCATATATATATATATATATATATATAAATGGAAAAGGAAAACAGTTGCATCCATAATTATTACAGGATCTAAGGAGGCCCGACAACATAATCCATCTGGATTTTCTTTTTGTATCTCGTATTTTGTTCTGAATGTTTTGCATTAAAAATATTTTAAATATTTTTTAGTTTAAAATTATTATTTTGATAGGTAAATATTAAAAATAAAAAATTATTATTAAAAAATTTATTTTAATACATTCTAATTTAAAATTATTTTGAAAAGTAAAATAATATTTGGAGGCATAATAAATATTATTTTTTAAAATAATTTTTACTTTGAAATATATCAAATTAATATTTTTTATATTAACAGATTAGTTTAAAATTATAAAAATAATTAAATTTGGAAAAATATTTATTAAACACGAAAATAAAACTACTCTAGATTTTTTAAGTAGCTTAGTTTTGCACTGTACCACTTTTACATCTACTTAATTATTTACAATTAACTTTTGCTTAATTGTACTAAAACTCACAATTCGAATCAATTTGTTTGCATTCTATTAAAATTAATAATTAATGTGCCCAACCCTACCACCTACATATTAATCAAATGCTTCGTGTTTCTAATTTTAGACTATTTTTATAATTAAAAAATATCAAGTTATTGTTTGCATAATATTAAAATTAACCATAACGATTTTTCTGTTGCTTTTTTTAAAATCTTGAGCTCAGCTTATGATCTTTCCTATGGATTTTTTTTTATTATTATCGTGGGGTGTCCGGGTCAGCTTACACGCACCACGATTATTCTTCACGGCCCACTGAGTATCCTGCAAGCCCAGGGAGCAGGTAAGACACCGCGGGGATGACAGGCGTGCACATAAAAAATTGAACTCAGAACAGAAACAAAATAAATCACATGATTGACCACAAAGCTAGACCCTCAAGTGTTTTCCTATGGATTTATTATGTCTTGAGGGGGTATGTGTGTTTTACACGCGATGACGGTGTTGTATAATTGCATCTGGGATTCCTGGACAAGCTACATCATGTGATATTTCTTACAAATAAGTCTTGACCTTTGCCTGGATAATAAATAATTGAGGAGAAAATGATAGCAATAATTTAATACAGAAATTAATAGATTTTATTTTTTGAAACTCGTCATATGTATGGACAGGTGAGAACTGTTCAAGTCTCTCTATAAATAGTTGTTTAGCCTTAAAAAAAAATAAAATTGTTCTGAAACAGCAATTAATGGTTTTTAACTGATCACGTGAATTACGAAATGACATCCTTCAAGATATCAACGTGTGAATGTGATTGAAGTGTTTAAAAAGAACCGAGTCAGATGAACTATATGGGATCTGATAAATTAAAAAATAATTCCATGGAAGTTAACTAATAAAAAATCTAGTTGAATGATATATGTTAATAATAGTTGCTGGAGGAAGCGTGTTTGACAGTGTAATTGCGGGTATTTTTTAAATAACTTTTCAATTTAAAATGTATGTTAATGATATTTTTTATTTTTTAAAAATTATTTTTAATATTAGCACATCAAAAGAATTTAAAATATATAAATCATATTAAATTTTAATAAAAAAAAAACTTGTTAAATTTTTTTTTGAAAAGCAGCTAGCGTTCCCAAAAGAAATAGAAGAGAGTGTGGCCACCCGCTGCAGAAGACTCGAAACAGATCTTCAATTTCCACTCTTGAAACAGAAATCTCTATATGCTTAAATCTCACGTGTGGGCACGGTGTTTCTATCACGACCCATCTGGCATTCAATACCGCAGCCAGGAAGTCCTCCTTGCATGGCTGATAGTTCTTGACCTGCAATGATCAAGTAAACTACCCAAACTTGTACAATTCTACTTGATGGGCAAAAGGATCAACTTCTGATATATTTCGCTGCTGTCTTTATCCTAATTTGTGCTTCTATCTTCCTTATCCTGCGGGGTGCCCACACAAAAAGTCAGTCCGATTTATCTCCGACCTATAGTTGGCTAAAATCATCAGCTAATTACGCTCGGTGACATACATGGCCATATATTGAATGCTAGCAACGGGCTCACAAGGCACCAAAACTATTGCAAAACCACATCACAGCAGAGCAAAAACGGCACAAAGTGTATACAGAAAGGATGGTCTACTGGGACGGCAAAAACACAGCTGAAATAGAACCAACTGGCAGCCCGAAATATTTAATCTCACAACCTACCCAGCTAATTGGAATCTAAATTAGTTAAACAAATAAATCAACAAAGAACTAACGATCAACAATGTCCCAGTTCAATCGAATGCCAACTGAATACGAATGCGTCATGTGCATGGAACATGGGAAACGTGTTAAGAGAGAACATGTGTTCAACTCCTAAAAAAAATTAATAGATTCTGATTTCACATGGTATTTGCTGATAAGTGAGAGTTCATCATGTTAGGATGCCTTTTCCTAGGGCAAAGCAGTGAAACAAAGATAAAGCGTGGTAGAAGACTTGACAAATAAAGCAAATAATTTTTAATTTTGTAGCCCGTACTGTCCAAGACAAGTAACTCTAGCTTTTCAACACGAATACAGGGGACTAAGAATAATAATTCCTCGGCCATTAAAAATAGAAGGCGAGGAGTGGAATCAAGACAAAAAGAAGAAGAAAAACAGCAATCTATAGAACGATGCACGTTAGTGAAGCAAGTACTTCGTAATTTGGCTGGAGGTGCTGCCATGAGTAGGAGTATAGCGCCCCGGAGCTCCGAAAACCAGATACTGTCACTTGATGCAAGCATAGGAAAAATAAAAAATAGATTTATGATCCCCGAGTTTGAGATGAAAAGGGAATATGAAGATGTCTTCGGTAACATGGCGTGTTGTTGTCATTTGTGTCCCCTTGAATGAAACTGCTCTTCATTTCAGTACAAGCTTATTTGCCAAACGATAAAAAAGAGAGAAAAAAAGAAGGCCGCAATATAATTAATCTCTCAGAGAAGGAAAGGAATTTGCATTATCAGACAAAATTCTATACACTTCAAAGAGCCATGAATGAGTATTTCCGCCTATCAAACTTCATCCTCCGGTTATTATCACTGTTAATAGGCTTCATGAGTCGTTCTCCTTCTGTTTCAAATTGGAGCGAGGACTGCAGTCTCTTTAAATGTCCACCGCACTGCTTATGGTATGAAGAATCGACACTACTAAAATTTTGATTATCTGGACCAAACTGTCTCTGATATGGTGAGTACCATTTCGCTTGCAAATAAGCCAGAGACCTCCATGGTGGAAGAGGCATCGAATTTTGCTTGAGAGAAGATCTGGCTGCCTCAGCCATGACTTGAAGATACCGTTTTAACCTGGTCAAGGATCCTACATAAATGGCTGGAAGTGACTTCAATATTCTATCATAAGTGTCAACAGCTCTAGCTATTTCGAAGTGGCTTCGGAAGTCAACATCAATGATCACACGTTCAGAGCTTCCAGCATTGATGCAGTTGACCACATCAATATATTCATGATCCCCTGCGCCATTAAATATAAGGAACATTTCTCAAAAACAGTACAAGTAGAACTGAGTCTTCAGAAAATAGCAAATGCAGCAGCATGAAACAAGATAAAATAGGGTGCATTTTCCAAATAAGATAAACAAGGTCCTCCCTCCAAATGGACTATCACAAGATACAAAAAATCACAACTTGTCCATAAAATCCAGATTAAATCATTTAAGGGGGCACATGTTGAACATAAGAACTTGAGGTTGGGATTATCCAGTGAAAACAATGTTTGCCTATGAAGGGTGGTTCAAGCCCCAACGAACTTGCAAGATAATCCGATAGATGCTAAAGACCAATGCTTATGCAAATCAAAGACTTCCAAGAAATAAGAGTTAACAGTTCCTGAAAAAAAAAAAAAACAGAGAAGCCACCAAATTTCTTATTTGTATTGCATTATGGAGGTTTGAAAACAGAGCAAATGTTGAGGGTAATTCCCTCTACGCAAATCTAGCCAAGTCATAACCTTCTACACCTATAGTCTCTCAAAGAAATCTGAGAACTGCAACTTAAGAACAAGATAGCATACCTCCCGGCACCTTGCCACTACCCTGCCACTTGGACACACAAACAGCAGCATCATATCCCGAAAGCCTCAACAGTTTTACCAAAGAAAAGTTGATGCAGCTTGCATTACACGGACCTAACTTGACACGATGAAGGTCTGTGTCCTTGATCGATTGCACAAGAGAATGAACTATCAACAACAAGTCACTCTCATATTGAGCTACTGTGCGCTTGTAAAACTGCAATAGTAGCACAATAATCAGCAAAATTTTATATGATCAAATAGGGCAAGCCTAAACAGTGACAAGAGTTAAAATGTATCGATCGATAGACTGCTCATTGCAATATTAAAGACAACTCCAAGATGCGCAAGGAAGTCGTCGTTTGAACCTCGTCAGCAAAACATATTGAAACCACACAAGAACTGCCATTTAAACAAAACTGCAGACACCAGAATACAACCACGACAGTATACCAGATGAGATTCAGAAAGACAAAATATAAGCTGAGCTAGTCTTTACATGCACTTCAGTTTACGATCTCCCTGGAAGTATTTGAGGTTTCTAACATTTTCTTTTTCGGTACAAAGAAAACAATTTGATTTACTTGACAAGCAATCATAGAAATTATAACACAAAACTAGAAGTTCGCAACAATCCGAGAAGAGAGGCAAATAACCGCAATTGTCAATTCAATTTTAGTGAGAAATTATACCATAAAATTACTTAAATTAATTCATCCATTTTTACAGAAAATCAAAACCAATAATATTATCATAATTTTATATGTCTTCTCTCTTCCTCTTAATATTACCAAACAAAATTAACAAAAAAAAAAAAAGGAAAGGAAAACTAAAAAAAAAAAAGCATTTCATGTAAGCAAAAGAAAAAAAAATCTTAACAGAATTCAATTCGATTCTTTATGAATTCAGCTCGGTTTCACTTTCTATACAGAATTAAAAATCCTTTCGGTAGTAAACCTCGATGAGTTCTAGAGAATTATTTTTTGTTGTTGTTGTTGAATAATTCTAGGGAATTTTAATGAGAGAAGGCAGAACATTGGAAAAACGTGAGAATAAAAATTACCGAAATCTTGTCGGCGAGATGGTGAAGATCAGAGGGGCCAGAATCGCTATCGCTGCTACACCAGGAATCGGCACCGGAGCTACAACCGTTCTCGAGAAAATCGCTAACCATGAGAGCCAAATCATGTTCGCTCTCGTGGCTAAAAGCTCCCCCGATCTGCCCACCAATCCCCCTCGCCCACCAATCCCCTGTTGCCGTCGCCGCACACATCATCAATCCAGAACAGCACAACTTCTCCCCTTTTTATGAATATTATTGTTGTTATTTCACAATCACAAAAAT
>Ga0325411_1004760_pt1 | contig 15173 bp, 7 predicted proteins | sample PopdelMetagenome_13_FD_206181 | JGI IMG/M metagenome (GOLD analysis project Ga0325411, IMG submission 206181) | Populus deltoides microbial communities from Bellville, Georgia, United States - Xylem-PdIQD-R4 | ecosystem: Host-associated > Plants > Phyllosphere > Stem > Wood/Secondary xylem... | reverse complement strand
AAATTATATTTTTTTTCAATTTCATTCTCATTCAACTTTTTAATTTGTAAGATTTGTTCCTCATTATTTTAATAAACTTGAGAAAAATAAAACATTAATAAGTTATTTTCCAGCTTATTTTTCATAACATAATCAAACACTGGAAAGCGTTTTCCAACTTATTTTTCATAACACTACCAAATATCAGAAAATACTTTCCCGGAATTCACTTTCCAAAAGAAAACTACTTTCCAACAAACAAACAGGGCCCTACTCGCAACAAGATTCTCTGCTTTCACACTACATAATAAAGTTTACAGACTTAGGTTTAATGGATATTAGATTTATTTGTTTGAATTGAAAGCATATTTATTTTACTTCGATAATCAACAAATTTATAGGAATGTATAACAACATATCAGTATATCATTTTTTTTTATATATTTTCGTTTCTTTAATTATTCAACCCCCACCCCCGTTCTTTTTTATTTTAGTTTCTTATAGGAAGATTAAATGATATTTGCCTTGGGTTTGACCTAGTTTTCAAGATCATACTACAAATTTATTTTGTTTATGATAGTAAAGTCAGAATTATATTTTAGAGGTTTTGACAACCGACCAATCATAAACTTGATTTGAGGGATAAAGTTGAAAGACATAAAAACTTTGACAAAAGAGCAAAGAAAAAAAATAAAAAATAACAAGTAGAAAGACTAAATTGAAATACTTTATATATACGAATTAAAAACCAAGGGTTAAATTGAAAAGAAATAATACTTCAACAAAAAGAAAAATGATTAAAAAACAACAATCAAAACCAAAATGTTTGAATTTGAAAAAACAATTACCATAATGTATTTCCCGGGGTAGGAGAGAGAAATGAAGGAAGAAAAAAATAATCACCAACGATAAACTAGCCACATTTAGAGTACACACGCAACCTATAATGGAAGAAGATACATAGAAGAATCAACTAAGACGACATAAAAGATTTTTTTACTGCCAGAGACTGCTGCACGTGCCGCCCAATGTGTGCAGCGATTTCAACGAGCTGGCTTCTGCTCTGCATGCGCTAGCAGTTTTTCAATTAAAAAATCATAATTTTAAAAGGAAATTACATTACTACCCTCAACTAAACTTACAACTAACAATAAAACCTAGACTAAAAGACCCAAATACCCCTGACTACAGTGAACTAAATGTCTTGCATCCAAGGGTACATGGGTAATTCTACTATGTATAAAAAACCAAAAATACCTAAAATAACCCTACCCGAGACCACTAATGTTTTTTTACTTTAGGGGTATATTGTTTACAAACATTGAATAGACACAAATACCTCCAAATAAATCAGTAATAACTAATATACCTCATAAAAATACCAAAATAACAATGATCAAAAGGCATATAATTTTTTTTATAGAAAAGATAAAATAATCATTACAATATAGCGATGAACATTAAAATATAAAAGGGGTTATAATGAAATCTTCTTTTGTTTTAGTTTTTTGTTAATTAGGGTTTTTTATACATAACTATTTCAGCAACGATTATAAAAGTATAGTGGAGGACTATAAAAGAAAAATAAGATGTATTGGGTGGAGTAAAAAATCAAATGATTCAAACTCTATAAACCTTATTGTGGTCTGACCATGCATTAGTTAGGTTAAATTGAATATTTATCTATCTCAAAGTCCGGTCTATCTAACTATCCTATTAAAATCTTACCAGGTGTTTAGTATAAATTATTTTTTAAAATATTTTTATTTAAAAATATATTTAATTTTTTTATATCAACTTATTTAAATGATCCAAAAATATATACAAACAAAATTAATTTGAAAATAAAAATTTATTTTAAAAATATGGTTGGACTTCAATGCCAAACACCACTAATAAAAGAAAAAAAAATCAATTTATATAATACATCTCTTTATTTTTTTACTTGAAAATAAAAAATTAATTTACGAGTCAACTAAATAATCATGATTTGAGTATATTTCATTGATTTATTAGTATTTGATATTATTTTGCAAATATTTTTTTAAAATAATTTATTTTTAATTTAGTTATTTTTAATATAATATTAAAATTATTAAAAAATATTAATTAATTTTTTTCAATTTAAATACATTTTTAAAACTCATACAAGTACAATTACAAATGCAATAACAGATTCCACAGCAGCATGAAAAGAAGGATGGTAGGGTCCCGAGAGTAAAATCACCTCTCATGCTGCATGCATATTCATAAACTAAAATTAAAAAAAAAAAAAAAAGAGTAATAGTAAAAGTAAACGTGGCATCTTCATAGCCTTAATATCCGTACACGTGGCCCTTCTCCTTTCTTTTTCACTACCATGTCCTAAATGACTTTGATAATATATATATATATATATATCCCTTTCAGAAGCCAAGATGCCTGTAACGTGATTCACATTTACTAGAAGCCTTGATTCCTCCTCTGTCATCTCTTCCAAAAATTCAAAATGCTTTCCCCTTTTTTCCTTCTCTCTTAATTACCTCTCTATCTTTCAACTCAAAAGGAAAATAAAATAAAACAAAAGGGCCCTAATGATCAATTAGTCCACTTTATCTTTTATTAAAATATAATTTATAGATAAATTATATTCTTAAATCAGTTCTTGTGTTTTACCAAATTGGTTTAAAACAAAGTATTAGCGACTTGAAATCTTAGATTTTGAAGAGTAGACTTGTAACTACAAATATTAGGCTTGCTACTTGCTGTGGAGAGTTAAATTACAACGCTTGCTTTCGTTGATATGGCAATATCGCAGATTTCAATTGTTCTTAAAATGAATTAGCATCATAATTTCTTCTATTTAAAACTATAAAACAGAGTTTGTAGTGGTGTGAAAACAAACAGATCTTACAAAATTATGCAACGGCTACTTTTTTATAAAGTTGACAAACCCTAATGGTTTAACTCAAAACATGATGATGGGTCCGTATTTTGTTTTTTTTACATTGATCCTCTTTTCTAAAAGAATAGTCAAAGATAGGGTAATAACCCAATAACATTGGATTCAATCAAGTATTGAGCTTATATATATAGGTTTGGCAAGCTACTAGACCCATTATTCTTAAGCTTAGCCAAGTGTTACGCCTATGATATTTTTTAACTCTGAAAAATCTTGGGCTTCATGATTACTTTGTTAAGTTAAAGATATTTTACACTGATAAGTTAGAGATATGTTGCTTACACTTTAACTCCTTCTTTTTCAAAAATAGATAAGTTGGATAGTCTATAAAAACAGACCAAGATATCTCTCACGGGAGAGGTTTTCTTTTTTCTCCACTCCTTATGATATATCTATTCTTAAAATTCTTTTCTAAAATTTGATTGTATTTTCTCTTAAACGATACTTATTTAAGCATTGAAAAGTCCCTAAATTTACAAGAGAGGGCCTTTTACAGGTATAAGGTATTATCTGTAAGCCATCTTGGCTACGAAAAACGTTTTAAATTGTCAAAATAAAGAGATTAACCTATTGTCCAAGATATCAGCTTGGCCCTCAAGCCCATTGGGTAAACTCAAACCTTATCAACGATGTCATCTATGAGAAATTGATTAAAAAAAATCATCGATTGTTCTTTCAAGAGTTGAGTTATTAACATCCCTACTCACTACTAAAGGTAAATCATCAAAGCATTATTGAAATGAGACATGTCACAGACTTTCCTACAGCTATTAACACATTTTCTCCATCGATGTGTCAACAAGTCTTCATTACCTAAAAAAATGCTTTCATGAGCTCTCTAGAGCACAAACCCCTCAACCTTCTAAGGATGTGATAGATTCACTCTTTTTAGTGTGATTGCATAATTACTTTGGAAGGAATCAACATCTCCTTAGTTATATAACACAATTTACCTCGGAATGAATTGACATGGTCTTCTTAGTGTAATCACACATCTCTTTAAGGATGATATAGACACTGCCTTAATAGCAGGGATGGATACGGTCTCTCCAGGACATAAGCCCCTCAACCTTCCAATAATGAGATGAATTTACACTTCTTAGTGTGATCGCACAATTACTTTTGGAAAGAATCAACATCTCTATGGTGTTATGGCATAATTTACATTAAAAGGGATTAACATGGTCTTCCTAGTGCAATCGTACATCTCTCCAAGGATGAGATAGACACTGCCTCAACAACGACGATGAATATGGTCTCCCCAAGGCACAAGTCCCTCAACCTTTACAGGATAGGACAAATTCACTCTCCTTAGTACTATTGCACAATTAGTTTGGAAGGAATCAATATCTTTATAACATCACGACATAGTTTACCTTGAAAAGGATTGATATGGTCTCCCCAATGCAATCGCATATCTCTCTAAGAATAAGATAGACATTACTTTAGTAACGGGGATGCATACGGTCTCCCTAGGGCACAAGCCCTTTAAGCTTCCAATAATAAGATGGATTCACTCTTCCTAAAGTGATTGCATAATTACTTTGGAAGAAACCAACATCTCCTTAACGGTATGGAACAATTTACTTTGGAAGAGATTGATTTGGTCTTTCTAGTATAATCTCACATCTCTTTAATGATAGGATAAACATTGCCTCAACAATGAGGGATGAATACAGTCTCCCCAGGGCATAAGCCCCTCAACCTTCCAAGGATAGGATGAATTCACTCTCCTTAGTGCAATTGTATAATTACTTTGGAAGGAATCAATATCTTTTTAGGGTTATGACACAGTTTACTTTAAAAAGGATTGGCATGGTCTTCCTAGTGCAATCACATATCTCTCCAAAGATAGGATAACTAAGGCTTTTTAACAATTCATTAAATATACATTTAGATTGATAAGAGGACACTTACAAGAAAGATCTCTCTCAGTTCCAGGAAGGAGGTAGAACCCCTCTAAACCCTATTAAGGTTAGAGAATTCAAAGCTAAAAAATAAGGAATGTTAGACTAGGTATGGGCGTTGAACCCAGAAATGTTTGACTAAGTATGAGTGTTTGACTTTAATAAAATCTCTACACAAGGACTCTATATCTATGCAAATTCATATTGAGATAAAGTGAATTCTATAAAAGAGATTTTTTTATTTATTAAATAAAGCATGTTACAATGGTTAACAAGACCACTAATATACACAAAAAGGGCTTAATAATCTAGCCTAGACTCCTCAGCTAGATACTCTTCATATTGGGCAACAACAACCCTGATTGCGAACACATCTGTAAAATCAGGAATTGGGATTGGATAGAAGGCTACACTGAAATCCATCTACATTCCCCTCAAGAGGTTAAACAAATACAAGTTGGACATGATAATAAATATCTTATCACCTACCGTATTGGTCAAAGTTACCGACCCTCTAAAAAATTCTTAATACTCCTTAGGAGAGTCTCTTAAAGCTTTTAACTTAGCCTGAGAGCACTAGGCTTCTTCCTTGGCATTAACAAGCTTGGCCTACAGACCAACTTGGAAGGCCCTCGCTTCAAGGAGCTCTTGTTTTAGGGGAACCACTTAGTTATAGACAGTCACTGGAGCTTGGTTGAAGGGCAAGGCCATGTGCTTGGTCCTTCAACATGGAATAAACCACCTTAAGGCTATGTGGTTTAGCTTCTACAATAGATTTTTTTCCCATACAGTCATTTAAAGATGGCTTGATTTGCGTTGTTCGCGACCACAACCTCTCTCACATAACCCTTTTTGACTACCTAGCACCTCCGAGAGTGGGCGCACATCATGAAGGTCTACCAAGTGTAAATGTAAAAAATGATAATCATAAAACCAAATAAAAAAAGAAATAAGATAATTCATTACATAACCCTTATAAGTAAAAGGTTTACCAACATGACAGGGAAGTCCTCCCATCACCTCTTCACCTCTGCCTTTACCAATTATAAGAGACAAAGACCCCCAAGGTAAACTTTTTTTTACAAGCCCTGTTGAAGTTTCTCCTTTTCCTTTAACTATTAGTCCTGCAAAAATAAAAACCAATTTTACATCTCATTCTACCTTGGTCAAGGATTTCTTAGTTAGTATTATTTGAAGAATAGATGGAACATTTTCCTCACCTAAAATGATGAATCCTCTCTTGATCACTCAAGTATCTTCATATAGTTCATGTTATATCCAATGTTTGCCCCTTCGTTATCTCGATTAAAATAACATATTACATGATCAAAGCATGACATTCTTTACATAAGATAACTTAATGATCGTAAGTCTAAGGATTACTTACATAACCATCACATGAGCTTTTCCATAGATGTAGGTGATCTTTCTATATGAAATTCTCATGAGGATCAATTCAATATACATGTTTTATGACAAACATCTACATATTAGTTCTATGTATCCCTTATATATTAGTTTATGAGAACAATTGTTTCATTTCATAAAGAAAAGAACATAATATGTACTAATCTCTACGACTCTAATAAATATCCAGTATTTAAGAGAGTGTCGACCATGAATATTTTAGGAACAATGCTTTGATGTAATAGGAATCTCATAATGAAAACAACTTTATAATTTCATTTGCAAAATATTTTTATCCCATAGACTTTATATTTACTCTAGACTCATAAATCAAATATTAGATTCATTAATCTAATATTATATGAGTATTAAATATAAATTAAGCATTTATTAATAATAAATATGTATTTATATGAATATAATAATACAACATGTAAACAGCCGATCGACTAGATGATATATTAAACTAACAGTTTTAACATTAATTTCTTCATTTTAGGTTGACATCTGATTTATTTTTGTATTATTTTTAAAGCTTGAATTTCATTTAAAATTCAATTCTTGACACTTAAAATAATTCTACATATAAAATTTTATTAAAACAACTAAATTAACTAAATTGAATTATCCGAACATCTTGTTAAGTAAACTGTACAGACACTCGAACTATAATACATTTATCATAAATTTCCTTCTCCTGATTTTTCGAGTAGGTTTGTAAGACGTAATGATTAATAGCCTAAATTGATTATCTTTTGGATTTAGTCTTTGAAGCAGCTGATTAGTGCATTTACCATATTATCATATACTTAACTACGTGGTAATTAATTAGAGGTACGAGGTTTGTTCCAATTTGAAAAAATGGCAACACAGACACACTAATTAAACTGTGGCTAAGCTAAGCTAATTAATCAGCTGAGAATTGCCATGGGAAATGACATCAATAGATATACGTATTAGTGAGAAATATCGTGTATAGATATGGAGATTGATACATACATATCGTATCATATAAATGCATGAAGCACTACTTCATGTATGTGTATATCTTTAGTCAATATCATATACTTAAAGTGACGTCGTCCTTTGGCCAAGTTAGTGGTACGTAGTTTTAACAATCCTTATAGGGCCATTAATATATATATATTATAAGCTATTGGTAGGACAAGGCCGGTAGGACAAGGCCTTTTTCTTAGATGGAGTTCTGAAAGAATTATTGTTTTGTTGCTTTTAGTCATCCCATTTTCTTGTCCTGCCCAGTAGCTAGCTAGCTAGGCGTGCCATCACTTATTTTTTTTGTATGAATATATGAATTTAAGCCAAGTCATTCCCCTTTGCATTTACAAAATATACAGTGATCGGAAAAATATATATGGTATCGCTCGACATAAATTATTGTGAATACTAATAATAGTGACTTGATGATTTTTTCTTTATATATATGGTATCGCTGGACATAAATATACAGTGATGAATTAGTTGTTAATTACAAGCCTTTTTTGATATTTTATATTTTTTTAGCGTAATTAGATTACTAACTCACTCTTGGAATAAAAAATAATTTAGGATTACTTTGAGGGCATTTTGGATTTTCATGGTGGTTTCTATTTTAGAAGCATATTAGTGGAGGGGTAAACTGGTATTTTGCATTACTTAAAAATTATTAAATTTCAAAATCTATCAAGTGCATACCATGCACTAGGATGGTGTGGAAGAGTTTTGTCATGCTTTGATAGCACGTACGATGTTCTCCAATAATGAAAAATTATCTTCTGTTGTTTCATTAGATTTCCTACAACGTCCTCTTCTTTTATTGACAGAGTGTTTTTGGTGTCTAAAAGGATTGCTGGCGGAGCTGTTTTTTCCTCTCTTTTCTATCTCCTTTCCTTGAAATTTGCATCTAGCAATTAAAATTTCATGGCAGTCTGCTTAGTCGGGGATATTTTAGTATCAATCATTCTTTTGATTTGTTATTTTTATCATTGACCCTTTTTAAGTTGTTGTTTTGTTTTTCAATTTCATCATTCAATTTATTATTTTTTATTTTTTCAAATTTGGTCATATTTTTTTCTCTTATCTCTTTTTTAAAATTTCAATTGTTTTCAATTTCATCATCTTTAATCAAAATATTTAGTTTGTTGTTTTTATAAAAAAACATTGGTCCTATTTTTTTGGTGGTTTCTTCTTTTAATTCTTTTGTAAAATTGATTTTTCTTTTCAATTTACTCATTCAATCCAAAATTATCTACCCTCTCATGTTTTTTTTTTCAAATTTGATCCTCATTTTTTCAATTGCTATTTTATGCTTTTAATTCTTTTTTTGTTATTAAATGTTTTGTTTTTCAATTTTATCTTTTGACATTTGATTTTTTAAGGTTCGGGCTTTATGGTTTTTTCAAGTTTGATAAAATGACCTAGGTCACAAGTTTTCCCATTTTTTTATGGACTTATTTTTTTTTTCCGATCTTATTACTCGATATTGATTTTTTTTAAAAGGAATTATGGTTTTCTTCATTTTTCTTTTTATAGGATTATCATAATTTTATAACATGGTTCATGCGTTTGGTGGGTTAACCTAGATAGACTCGAGCTTTATTTTTTCCTTTTAGTTACTTTGTTTTTTCTTTAAGAATCTTGTGTTATTGATTTTTTTTAATTTTATTCTTCAATGTTTAATTTGTTGATAATTGACCTTCATGATTTTTTCATATTTAGTGCTTCAAATCAAATAGCTCAGGGCACAAGATTTATAAGCTAACAAGGGTTAACATTAGTTTTTTTTTGGACTTATTTTTCCCCATTTATAATCTGGTTTTTTTAATTGAGTTTCATGATTTTTTTCATTTTCTTTTCTGTCAGGTTATCTTGATTTCATAATAGAACCTATAGGTTTAACGGGTTGATCCGAGCACACTTAGGTCTTTTTTGGCTTATAATTGCTATTTTTAAAATCCTTTTATATGTTAGATTTTTTTTTCCAATTCTATTCTTTAAAATCTGGTTTATTGAGAATTAGACTTTGAGGATTTTTTAAATTTATTGTTTTTGATCAAATGACTCAAGTCACGGGTTTAATAGATTAACATAGATTGACACAGATTCACATCATTTTTTTCCTTATTTTTTTTGTTTTTATCATTCCACATTGCTTTTTCCATTTCTTTAAAACATGTTTAGGTTGGCTTAACATCATTTTTTTCTTAATTTATTTTATTCAACCCGTGGTGGAACGTGAGTCATATAGCTAGTATATAGATAAAACAAAAGTATAAACAAGCAAAGAAATGTCATAGTTAATTAATTGGAACAATTACAAAAATAAAACCTCTTATTCTTTGGTCTGTTTTTTGTTTTCAATCTAAGGTTTGAGAAAGTACGATTTGCCTCCTAAACTTTATTAACTTCATTACACTTTACATCCTACTTATCAGTGTCAAAATAAAAGTCAACCATTATTTATAGGTTTTCCATTATAATAATTTCAATTACTAAAGTGCCTTTTATGACTAAAAATAAGGAAAAGGGAATGTGTTATCATTGAATTTTTTTTTTCGAAGTACTACTCATTGCACAATGTCATAATATTTACAAAAATACAAATAAAATTATATATATTATAGATTTAACAACCATTCTTGATCATATTAAAGACAACCAAAATCAAAAAAGTTTATATAAAAAAGTTTTTTATTAGTTTCAATCGAAAGTAACAATTCTCCAGTGTTTTTTACCATTTCAACTTAACAAAAAAATTATTGGAACTAGTATTAGTTACATAAATATATTACAATCCAAAAATTTACAACAACATATCTTCACCTTCCAACAATAATTCTTCACTACAAATCCTATAAACACACACTGTTTAAAATTTCTAACCCAACATACACATGACCAAAATAGCCATGAAATTACCACAATAATATTGTCATATTCATCAACTACTAATAATAGCCTACAAACTTGCAACATCATGGATGAACTAAAGTTCAAGAACAAAAAGTGCATGAAATATGAAAAAATAGCAGTTGTCAAGATATTAGAAACAAATGCAAGTAAAAACAAGCTTCTCTATATATATGATGATAGGTCATGTTGGAACACATTAATTGATTGGTGTAAATCTATTAATGATATTGAATTAACCACTAAAGGGGGAGGAGGTGTCAATAAAATTGATAGAATACTTCAATCAAGTGATAATAATCCACTATGCATGCTTCAATCAATGTAACTAGTCTAGTCTAAATGTTGAGATAATAATTTTCCAACATTACTATAATTTTCAACACCCCTTCTAGAGCCCTTTACACTCTTGCTAACACCTTTCAAACCCCCATCAACACCCATCATAGCTATGCCAACACTCTTAACACCCTTACCAGCACTTAAAATACCCTTACCAACACCCCTAATAGTTATGACAACATCCATAACACCATTGCCAGCACCCCTCAAACTTCTGCTAGTACCCCCCAGACCCCCACCACTATTCAAACTCATTGCAACATCATAAGAACTTGCAACACCATAAAATTCTCTATTTTGTTCAATAATATCTATTTGATAAGTCCTTGAATTATATCCATATTGCTTGTGTATATTGCACTTTAGAGTATTTTTTTTTCCTGATAGTACTAGGCTGATCTTTTTCTTATTCATTTCTTCTATTCTTTCTAGGTTTACCAACACTTCTTTTAAGAGTAGGAGGTAGAACAATGATATCCTTTTCTTATGGATCTAAATCTACCTCGAGTAAAAGATGGATAACACTATATACTTTTCTAAAAGTTTCAACATTGTAATATAAATCACACAAGTCTTTTATATTAAGTCTCTTATTCTACACATAAAGGATCACATACCTACAAGAAATGTCGGTCATCCTCCATTTACCACATGAACACTCTTTTTTATCCAAATCAGCTAAAATGTTTTTTTGGTCATCAAAAACTTGATATTCATTTACATCAGAGGTATTTCAGCATGACGTATAATATGTAAATGGTATGTTGTCCATAATATCTAAACATGTTTTTCTATGTTATATAATGTTTTGACTTTTTTTTTTGTAGAGTATACTAGAGGCTCATAGATATTATGCAAGGCGCGCGCGCGCACAAACACACACACATATATATGCTAATTTGAAGAATAAAGGTTTTCATGGTTTGGAGATAAAAATTGGATTTTTGAGAGCAAAAAAAGCTTATACAAATCTGCAATATAATTCGTATTTGAAGGATATCAATGATGTTGACAAAGCAACTCTAGGTTGGTTGAATAACATCAATGCAATAATATAGTCTAAACATTTGTTTGATAATGAGATTAAGATTGAAAATGTAACAAATAATTTGGTTGATTCATTTAATAATTGGGTTGGAAAATATAGAAGTATGCCAATTGTTTTGTTATTAAAAAAATAGATTGAAATTCATGTCTAGGTTTTATAACAAATATACCAAGGCTGTATGTTGGGAAATATATACCACACCCTAAAGGGGCTGGCGAGGAATTCGAGATGGAGAGGGGGAGAGAGAGAGAGAGAGAAGAAGTATAAAAAATGACCGTTTGCACCAAACCAGAAATGAGTTTGGCTCACACTCTTCCCCATCACAGAGAAGATGTTAAGACCTATCAAAAACTACCATAAAAGGTGGTGTTTAACGATTATACAACCTTGCACGGGTTGCCCACTTACAATGCGCACATTAACAAAGTTTTTTTTTTTAAATATCAAACATTTATTAAAATATAAAAATTTCCTTGAGTTAATTTGACATTAACAAAAAAAAAAACCCATGATGAAAAGATGAAAAAGTCTCTTAAAGAGAGTTTAGTAAACTTTAGGTTAAAAGGTAATTAAATTATTTTATTGTACTAAAAAAATAAAAAGACTAAAAAGCCCTTAAATGTAAGTTTTTTTTTTTAACTTTAGGTTTAACTAAGTAATTTTACTGTGCAAAAAAAGTGAAAAGATAAATCTATCCATGAAGAATTTGAAAATGACAATTGTATCATGGTAAGAAGACCGTCTTGTCTCTGATGTCTAGTTCAAAGGTTTTATAGCTCAAAGACAATTTATTTATTAAACTATTATAATTAAAATAAACTTTTAAAAATACATCAAATAAAACAAATAACAATTAAAATAATAACAACTAGATTTGAAAGATAAAAAAAAAAATTAAAGGGGGATGAAACTGGAAAATAAAGAGCTTAATTTCATAAATCATCTCAAATAAAACAATTAATAATAAAAACAACATGGATCAAATGTGAAGAAATAACAAATTAAAGTGCTATTTTTAATTTTTGCAGAGTTAACAGGGAAATCAAGGAGGAGAACGAGAAAAAAAGGGCCGCACTCACCAAACCGGAGCTCTGTTTGAAACATGTGTCGCAACTAGACAGAAGGAAAATCGAGATGAATTAAACGCCGCCATAAAAGCCACCATATAACCATCGCACGACGTCTCAAATGCCGGCATAAGGGTATGGAGACAATCGACACACGCCAATCAAGTTTTTTTGAAGTAGGATCTCTATACTAAGTTAATTACTGAAGAGCCCCTCAACCAGCATGAATATTACAAAACAACCCATATAAAGAGACAGGGGGCTTAAATTATAATTTTTTCTTAAAGTCAAATAAATCGTTTCACTATTTAAAAAAACAAAAAAGACCACCAAGCCTCTTGTAAGGGTGATTAAACAGTTTTATTGGAGGACCGATCTTCTTCTTGCCGTTATTTGTAAACGACTCTTTAACCATCAAGAAATTAAGTACCATTCTACCTCCCTCATGGAAAGCTTGATGATTTTAGAATGAATGCTAAATTCGTCACTTTATTATTATAATCCATATATGGTAATTAAATGGTCTCGCGTGCCACAATGCACTGATCGAACTCTTATAGTTTATAGTTTACAGTATAATACATAAACTATAATATATATATATATATGGATTATAAAAGGTGGGCAGAGCCGCGCGCATCTGAATTTGTAGGGCAGCAAAATTAAGTTGTTAAAGCAGATTCTGTTATTTTTAATTAATTTATACAATATTAGGACGACTATCAAGAGTTGAAAAGGAGAATGGGCGGGGCATGATAATGATGTTTAATTAAGGCGTCTTTTGCCTTCCAAATTCTTCTTTATATCATTTTCCCACATTCATAATTAAATAATACACAATCTCCTCCTACGTACCCTTATTTACGCTCTTAATTCGTTTTACACATCCATTTCGACCTCGCAACCGATCGAAAAAGGTCCAATTAAGAAGCAACAAATTAATTAATTAATTACACAAAATTTTAAAGTAACATTAATCAATATGAGATAATAAAAGGAAGAAATTAATTAAAATCTCCGGAGCAAGGACCGATCGAACTGGCAACTCCATGGTTAATGATCCTTCCTGGTGAAGAGGAATAAATCGAAATTCAAAATCGACTGTATATAATTACGTACAATCAATAAATTCATGCATGCATCCATATTCATTTATGAACATAGTACGTATGCATGCATAATATAATGATAACAAAAAAAAAAAAAACAAGGAGGAGATCATATATTTAAGAAGATTTTAAGTGTTCAATGAATAATTGAAGGAGGAGATCATAAATGATAAAAGAGAAAAACACATTGGATCCGTGTGAAATAATAAAAATATATATTTTTTAATTATCTTTCTTCAATTTCTCTCTTATATATGTTCATCTCTGGTATGAAGTGAATATTGATAGACTTTAAGATTGATGGTGAAGCCAGTGGGAGTATCATTAAAAAATAAGGAAAAAACCATAGCCATACAACAAGCAAGCATGTATGAACACACAATTAATGGGGATTGATCGACCAGTGAAGGCAAGGAAGGGGGTCATGTAATGCATGAAGAAACCAAACCAAGAATTGAAAAGGGAGTGGTGTAGCTGTACTGTGACCTACGCGTAGCTCGACCTTGAGAAACGTAGCCACCTTAACATATATATATATATACACTTTGTGCTGATTGATACATATAGATTTGCTTCGAGAGGAGAGACCTTATTATATGCATCCTCCTCCTCCTCCTCCTCCTCCTCCTCCTCCTCCTCCTAGCTAGCTTTTTATGGGAGTTGCAGAAGAAGTGTGTGTGTGTGTGTGTGTGTCTATATATATATATATATACTTGGTTCGATCAAAGAAAGAAAGAAAGGAAGGAAGCTGTCATATATTATATTATATTATATTATATTACATATAAAAGCAAAGAAAGAGGAGGAAGGATCTCCTCCCCGGCTCCTCCTCTGTGATTCTGTCTTTTAGAGGGGTCGCAGACACAATGGGGACATGGAGGTACGTGACAACCATCGTCTTCCATCTATTATGACCATTCACCCTATATATCTTCTTGTCATTTTGCTACTCCTTTTTCTGGCACTGTACAGTACCGTTAGATGCATGAATGCTCTCCCCATACTGTTCCTTCTCTCTCTCAACAAAATCTCGCTTTATCCTCGAACCAGGCGAGTTCAATCAGCCTCTTTTTTAAAAAAAAAAAAAAATATTAAATCGAAATATTCCTTTTTATTTTTTCTGATTTATCAACGTAGAAAATAAAAAAAACATAAGAAAACTACTTTAATGTATTTGACATGAAAAAATATAAAAAAAATCTGAATTTTTTTAAAAAAACACAGCCACACCATGTTTGTGATTATGCTTTGAAAAGACAGGTTTAAAAAGATTTGTAAACTTTGGGTTTAGGGTTTAGAACTGCCATTGTATTTCAAGAAATAGATTTTAAAAATATTTGAAGCACTAGAAACTTGGAATAAAAGAAGAGAAAAATAAAATAAAATAAAAGAGGGGAGGTAACTGTCAACAATCAAAGGATTTGACAGAGAGGCGTTGTCGTGTAGTAAGGGCAAGAAACGAGCAAT
>Ga0325411_1004759_pt1 | contig 15174 bp, 4 predicted proteins | sample PopdelMetagenome_13_FD_206181 | JGI IMG/M metagenome (GOLD analysis project Ga0325411, IMG submission 206181) | Populus deltoides microbial communities from Bellville, Georgia, United States - Xylem-PdIQD-R4 | ecosystem: Host-associated > Plants > Phyllosphere > Stem > Wood/Secondary xylem... | reverse complement strand
TTCATGGTAAATTGGATTTCAACAGTTTTTTTCTAAAGTTAATTTTTTTTTAATTTTCTTATTTTTTTCAGGAAACATATAACACTCGATTACAGGACAGATACAAAGATGATCCTTTAAACCATCTGAAACTCGATCCAGATTTTTTATTAGAGGTTAGATTGTCTAGTAGACTCGATAAGAATTAGCCTTACAGTATCTCCAACACTACAAACGAGGATTTATGGATGGACCATAGTGTATCGACTGATGGATCCTCGCAATTAGGATTGAGGTAGTGATCTTTGACCGTCTAGGTGATTGTACGAGAATAGGTTTAAGTTTAGACGACCTGACTTATTATTGAGATAGCTTAACTTAGGTATGAGACGATCGACCTGAAGGATAAAATGAATTTCTTCGAGAAGTTGATGGCAGCCCTCACTGGTACACGGGGTCAACCTCATCACTGTCTTGGTTTCAATGAAGATCTATCTCCGCCTTCTCCTCCGCCTTCTGTCCACTAGATAAATTGTATTGGACAATATTTTTTAAATTAATAATAAAAATTTGGTTTTTTATTTTATTTTAATTATTTTTAAAATTTTTTGTATTGTTTATTTTAATTTTTTTTTTCAAGAAATATTAAATACAATACTAATAGAATTAACGATAGAATTTGAATCATAGATGGAATTACTGATGGACTAAGCCCCTTAAAAAGTTCCAGAGAGTTGGAAAGAAGTTATAGAACTTTGTCACTAGTAATTACAGATGGAAATACTAATGGACTAAGTCCATCAAAAAGTTTCAGAGAGTTGGAAAAAAATTACAAGACTTGCCATTATTAGATGTAATTCTCCGACAGTTTGATTCTATTAGTAATATGCATATGATTACCGATAAAATTACCAGTGGCTTATTTTATCGGTAAAATGCCATAATAACTGATAGATCTTGTTTCTTTTAAGTATGACCAAATACATGGAATCTTATTGGTTGAAAAATTCATGAGAGGTTATTAACAACGACCGAGTCCATGAGTGATTTATCTTCCTCTGTTGGATTTTTTTTAAATAGCACAATTTTTTTATTTTTTATTTTTTATTTTTGTAGAAGAACACCATTTAGAAAAATAGCACATTTTCACCTTGTCGCATTTCTGAAATGCGACATTTACTAAATGTCGTTATTCCTAAGCGCGACAACTGCCAACCAGTCGACTAGTTGGATACAGTTGTATATTTGGTCAACTGTTTCACATAAAAACCATAATTTTATGAATTTTTTTCTTTCATATATGTTTTATGAGTAAAAATCTACATCTTTGTCTAACTTGTAGACTAAAAAACAGACACCAGTTAAAATCTTAAAAAATTATTGTTCACATAGTAGTTTTCACAAGTGATGTTGAGTAGTCTGGTGTGAGTCTGTCATAACTAGATGAGGATTTATCTTAGACAAATCATGAGAATGGCCTAGCTGATGCATTTATGAAACAATGAGACAAACCTAAGCCCAATAGAAAATTTGATCACATCATACTAGAATAAAGGTTCAAAAAAACCATAAATTTTGATTAGATTGTTGGATCACACTTAAATTTTTATAGGATTTTCCAGAGGTAATTTTTTTGTAGCAACCATGAAATTGCTACTTTGACTATTGGATTCTTAGATTTTAAGAATCTCACTCGCGGGACCTAGTTTTAGTAGTTTTGTGAATTTAAATAGATATCACAGTTGTAAAATGCGATATCAATTAAAATTTTATCACGGTTTCCAATCATGACATATAATGGATGTTGCAGTTCCTAGTTACGACATCCAAAAATATGTTATTTCGCCAAAACTTTATGCTTTTGTGTCATTTTGCTATTTATTTGCATTTTACATGCCAATTGCCCAATTTATCCTCTTATATTAAGGTGTGTTTTGTTTGTTAGATCAGTTCATGCTTAGGGTGATTTTTCTTTTTTGGGTAAATTGTATATATTTTTTGACAGATCCATTTTCCACTTTTAGTCATGCTTGTTATGCCGGGCCAAGAAATTAGTGACTCGAAAAAAAGTTATGGGTTATTTAATTATTGGATCAACTTTTAAGTCACCTGGTAAACGCTAGATTAACCGTTTTATTCAGAATGACATTATTTTGTTATTAAAAAAAATTCTTAAAACTAATCAAATCAGATTTGTTTGAGTCAACCGAGTCACTATAAAACAAACGGGGTTAACCAGGTTGCACAAGACTAAAATCTTTTCCAATTAAACTTGAAATTTAACTTAAATCAAGCTTTTGGGTGTAGGCTTTCACAAGTCAACTCATCAGGTGAAACCAAGTTTAATAGTTATGCTTCTACTCCTATATTTTAATATATTCTAGTGCTAGCTGTACTGTTTTTTAATGATAACAATATTTACTTTTTATTACAAAAATAAATATACTAAAATAAAGTCGGTTTTTATTGCTTACAAAATGATCATGGAATCACTACAACCACTGTCATTTCGGCACTTTGGTGTGCAAAATGATACTAAGAACACTGTCATTTTGGCACTTGTTGTCTGTCCAAATCATTGTTAGAATTGATAACTCATGATTTTGTTAGATGATATATCACATCTCTGAATGTTTTTTTAAAAAAAGGTTTAGACCCAAAATTAAATTAATCCATATAATGATATATTCAATATTGTAAGGTATTTCATATTATTCATTAATATATTAGTTCTAATAAATTCAAAGACATCAAAATTTTATGTACATAATTATTATTATTTTAACTCTAGTTACTAATAAAAAATTTATTTAAGTTAAAAATGCAAGTGAACCATTTATAGAATGATTTTAGTTTAGGACATATTACTAGTTCATGTATTTAAATAAAAGATAAAGGGATTAATTATTTTTTTCTCTCGTCTAATGATTTCAAAATATATTAAATAAAAAAATTAGGTATATATTATCACATGAGGAATAAATGTTGAAAAACTCTTATTACATAAAAATTTAGGAGGGGCTAATATTTTTTTTTTAAGGCATGATTGTTTATATTACTACAAGGAGCAAAATAAAAATATAAAAATAAGGGGACATTAGCGAGAATGGGAAGGAGAGACAAAGTTGTCTTACCATCCCAATCCAGTTTTGGAAAACGAAAGTTGTCTTATCATTAACATGATTGTTTGAACCTTTAAGATGAAAAAAAAAAACAAAAAGAAAGAGATTGGTTACTAATTGTAAAAGGAAAATTGAAAATTAAGTAGATATTTTGTTGTAAGAAAAAACAAATAGAAAAAAGATTTGAGCCTTATCTGGATTTAATTGAGATGTTTTTTTTTTCAAAAAATGAAAAACTATAAGGTGATTTTATTACGGTAAAAAAGTTATCAACGAAGTTGATGTATCACTTAAAAAAACGACGCGTCATTTTTTTTTTTAATTAACCATGTTGGGCCTTCCTCACCCAATGCAAGGTGCGTGCGACTTGTAAGTGAAAGGCTTGGCAAAGTGGCCTGGCTATTTTTTTTTAATTCTATTATTATTCTCTTTAATTGTTGTGAGCTTTTTTCCTTCTATTAAAATTTAAAATAAACTAAATGTTAGTGATTAAAAAAAAAGTTTTTGTTGTTTGGGCTAGCCTAAAAGAAAGAATTGCAAAAAAAAAAAACCCTCTTATTGTTTGGGCTAGTATAAATACAGAGACAAGACATACCCTCCGTTTGGGCCTAGACCGAACAAAACCAATAAAAACACACTAAGAGAAGAAGAAAAAAGGAAGATCACAAGCACATAAAAGAAGAAAATAAAAATAATGGCATAAAAATCAAGTTATGTATAGAGAAAATAGAAGAAAAATAAAGAAATAATAAGACATTAGAGACACATTAAAGCTTCAATCAGCACATACATGATAATATTAAAAATATCTTGCGAAGACAAATCCAATAACACCAAGGAAGGTCCTCATTGATGGGAGGACGAAACCAAAAACACCATCACAAGTCGCAATAGCTTGTCCACACGCTCTCATATGTCATAAACGCACCATAAACCTTTTTTATATATATCTTTTCTTCATTTTAGTCCCTAATCCTTATACCATTCTCCAGTTCGGTCTTTAAAATTGAACTATGGGAGGAAAGGGAAAAAGAAAGAGGGAAAACATATTCATTACCCATAAACATTATTCATCTTTTAGAAACAATATTTATCTCTCATAAACATTATTCATCTTCCGCAACTTTATCATGCTTTCCAACCTTGGAAAATGTTCTCCAGTCAGGAACTACTATCCAACCTAAGGGAATGCTCTCCAACCCAAACACATATCCTAATATGATCAAATCCTCTTATGCAAATTCCCAACAAGCCTAGTAATTAGCATACATCACAATGTAGAGTTATTACTTTTTAAAAAGTCAATACAATGTTGCACTCTTATGTATCTACATATAAATTATTAATACAACGTCTTACTAATGACTATCTTCTGCCAAATTATCTCGTTATAAGGCGCCAACCTTTCATGACATTCACTCACGAGCGCAAATATTTCTCACCCATGGCATATCGATGCACAATAACCAACATCATTTTTTTCATTGTAACACAAGTTCTTAAGAATGAATAACAACCCCGTCAAGTGAGAGACCCTTAACTTTATCATCGAGTGTTGCGCACTCGTCTTTTTAAAGATTATGTCTTTGTAAAAGAAAACTTAGACAACTATGATGAAATTACAAATCCAAGAGAGCATATAAAAAATATATAAAACATCTTAGAGCTTGTAACACAAGATAACAATTCATTATGTAAATTCCTCTCGACAATATTTCATGGATCTATTCGAGTGTGATATCATATCTTTGAGCATGGCTTCATCCTTGACTTTTTATGATATTTATGCTAAACTCAACTTTTATTTTAGCATAACGATATCATTTAAAAATAGCACGACAGAGTTCTTTGTCATTACACAATGAGAAGTTGAGAGCATTAAAACATATCTTCAAAGGTTTAACAAGAAAATGCTCAATATAGAAAGCATACTTGAACTCATTACCACTAAAGCTCTTATTAGTGGAGTTTAAAACTATTATTTATGAGAATGACTATACATTATTCCTAATTAAACTCTCATAAGTGTGAAAAAGATAAGGGAAAATCATATTCAAGTGGAAGAAGCGTATGTAACCAGAAAAGAACACCTTCATATCAGTCACAAAGAGCAAAACCTCATAAGCATAATTGATCTCCTATAAGTTTGCATATAAGAAGAACACCAAAGGATCCATTTATGACCATCAAATGTTTTCTAAGCTCCTAACCACACCTCTGACCACTACATGTACAGAGGTATTGGTTTCCATTAAGAAAAAAGAATGTGTGTGATATCATTTTTTTCTATGAAAGATGAAACAAACATAAAAAACCCTAATAAATTTTATTCCTTTCATCGTGACAATAAACATGATACCGAGAACTATAATGCTTTAAAAAAAGATAGAAATATTGATTGCTAGATGTTTCCTTGGATAATTTATAATGAAAGAAATGCAACCTGAATATAACAAGAAAAGATAAATGTATCCTATAATTTGTTGATTGAGATTAGATATATTACAAGGATTTATCTTCACTTACATAAGAAAATATTTTAAACTTTTCAATCAACAAATTAATATCATCTCTCCAAGTAGTCTTCATATATTTTTCTCAACTGTGTTGTTTATTTATATATCTCCAATGAAAATATTTATCTTTAAGAAAAATCTCAAAGGATCTAAGCAAAAATCTTCATGCCTCTATAGAAGATCATTATATCTCCAAATAAAATCATTATATCTCCACCAAAAATTTCTATATATCTCCATGCAACATCTTCGTACACAATGCTTTGTCATGGTCACAAAAACATTCTCCATTTATAAAGATGTTTTTTACCATAAAAGCACAGTGGACACTATCAACACGTTATAACTTGATAAAAATAAATTCATGAGTCTTTTAGATTTTACATAAATTCAACGATTAGGGGAAAATGATGATGCATATAACAAAAATACAATCCTTATTATTTAGGTCAACCATGAGGCAAGACAACCTTTTTATTTAGGATAAGCCTAAATGAAACTGATTGAAAAAAAATAAGAGAAAAAACAACAAGAAAATTGAGGTACATAAAGAAAAAAGAAGAAAAAAAAAAGAAAAAGAAAAGAATGGAGCATCGAAGACACACCAAAGCTCATATTAGCACATGTGTGGCATCACCATAAAGATTTTGTCAAGACAAATCCAACAATACCAAGAAAGGCCACAATCAGTGGCTAAATGATGTTATACACACTGCCATAAGCCACAATATATTGTCCATAAGATGGCACATGTAATACACGCACCAAAAACTTTTTCCATATTTTCTTTAATTTAGTCCCTCATTCTTATTCAATTTTCCAGTTCAGTCTCTAAAATTGAATTAATAGAAGGAAAAAACATTATTCATCTCCTATAACATTATTTATTTCCCGCACTCACTATTCATTTCTCATAAACATTATTCATCTCCCACAAATTTATTCTGTTCTCCAGCCTAAAAAACTACTCTCTGGTCCAAGAGAATGCTCTCTAGCTCAGCAGGTTACTCTCTAGCCCAAACACTCATCTGAAAATAGGCCTTATCCTAAGGTGATTGAACCCCCATATGAAAATCCCAAAGAAGTTCAATAACTAGCACATATTATAATGAAGAGTTACTTCTTCCAAGAAAACCAGTACAACATCACACTTTCATATGCTTACGCATGAATTGTTAGTATAACGCCTACCTTCCTTTACCTTTTTCATAAATGGATATCTTCTCTCAACCTATCTTAACCAACCTTTTATGCAAATCACCCACAAATGCAAATCTTTCCCACCAACAACATAACAACCACTAACTTATTTTTTTCTCTTTCAATGAGGTACCATCGAGTAATAGTAATTATTCTCTATTATTACTCTACTCTATAAGATAAAATAACATGAACAATATCTATAAATAACTATGGTTACTAGGTAAATAAATTCATTCAATAAAACCATTCAACGATTCAATAATAACACCATCGAACAACCATTTACAACATTCACTCTCCTAAGCTTTTACTTTCATGGTTATATTTTCCTTACCTCTTACAAGTTACTAATTTAAGCATAAGATGGTCTCTAATTCTAATAGAAGACTTGTTTTGTAGGGGATACCAAGTCCAAAGATAAAGCTCACATTCAAAGTTTAAATATTTTAGTCCAAGACATCGTCATAGAAAGGCCTAATTCAATTTGAAGTTTTTATAACTTCATCAAATATGATATATTTTTAATTTTTAATTAGAACACATCATTAAAAGTATATTGAATGTGCATTTAAAAGAAAACATCCTAAAAAGTATATTAAGATGTTTATTTAACAACAATTAATTATTCTTAAATTATTAGTTTCTCTTAATTTCACACATCATTAATGACATATAAATAATTATATAAAATATTTCAAATTTATTATAATAAATTATTAACAATGAATCCTTTCTTGATTTTTTTTCCATTCCATCCATTAATTAATTTAAGATCTTATTTTACTTTTTTTCATCAGTTTTATCTCTAATTATGAAAACACCCCTTAAATTGTATTTAGACTTCAATATCATCAAACCTATAATTTAGTACTTGGTTTCACACCAATCTATTAATTGAAAAGTTATTTGAATTAAAGGTATAAATAAATTAAGTTTTATATAGTTAAAAAAAAATAAAGGATGCAAAATAAAAAAAAATACTTCTCTGATACTTTATTGGGTACAATTATCTTTACCTCCACGAAACCATCATTTTTACTGTTCTTTAGAATCCAATTCATAATCACTAAAATTATTCACGTATATTTTTGGGATAATAATTAAGAGGGAGAAAATTATTTTTTTACTGATACATTGCATATTAAACTATATAAAGTATTATTATTTATTTTTTATCATGAATTCGTATCGTTGGACGTATGAAATTATGTGAAATTATATAAGATAAAGTTATATATTTTAATTAATTAAAATTTTTAATATTGATTTAGTAGAATAATTGAATATATGATATGCTTTTTCCTTCCTATAAACAATAGTAAATAACTAATAAAATAAAATAGAAAAAAATTGAATAAAATATTAAGCATATATATTGAAAAACTGAATAACTAGTCATCCTTATAGATAACATTCATTTACAAACTCCTTTATCATTTAGATGAAACTAGATATAGTGCTTACTTCATATTGCGAAATGTTTTTTTAAATATATTTTTATTTAATTATATAAAAAAATAAAATGGATATTCATAAAGAAAATACAATAATATAAATTTTGTATTTTTATAATCAAGATTCTCTTTTCTCATTCATGTGTTTTTTTATTCAATAAAAGAATATTATTTTTTGTTATCATCATAGTTTATTGAATAAAAATTAGAAAATAAAATAAATATTTCTAATAATTCTAATGATTTGGATTACAGAGGAAAAATATGTCTTTTTAATCAAGATTCCATTTTCTTATTCATGTTTTATTTTGTTTCAAAGAAAATATCCTTTTTATTAGAAGTTATTTTAAAATAAAAACTTATTATGATCTTACAAGTGATTTTTAATTTAAAAAATAAAAATTATGAATTAATAGTTTTTATTTGCATGTATAAAAAAATATAAGAATAATAAATCATGAATTTAGAGTTGTTTAAAAAGTCAAGACATCACCTACTTGTTATGAATAAGGGAAAAAGTGTCCATTGACTTGAACATCTATAATTAGAGGTCATTATTTTGGGATATAGCTTTTATTAACAAACAAACAAAAAAACTAAATGAGGAGGGGGTTTTCTTGTATCCTTTTTATAAAGTACTATTTACTAGAATAATGAATTTTTTTCTTTTCTTTGAGTGTTTTTTTTCAATTTATAATTTTTTCAATTTTAATTACATCGTTTAATATAAGATTTATTGGGGATTACACTTTATGATTTTTCATAATTTGTTTTTTATAATATTATTTCAGTCTCATGACTTGAACCACAAGTTTGATGGGCTGACTCAATGATTTCACCTTTTTTCTGATTATTTTTTTTCTCAAATTCATCTTTCAACATTAGGTTTATTGAGAATTAAGCTTTGTGATATGTTTTGGTTTGTTTTCTATGAGATTATCTCCATCTCATAACTCGGGTCACGGGTTTGGCAGTTTAATTAGGGTTGATTCGAGTTGTTTTTTATGTTCTTTAATCGAATATTTTTTTCACTTTTATCTTTCATCACTAGTTTGATTGAGAATTGGGTTTTATGATTTGTTTCAATTTATTTTTTAATAAGTTATCATGATTTCATGTCACAAGTCGCAGGTTTGGCAAATTAATATAAACTGACTTGCATAATTATTTTTTCTTAATTGATTTTTTTTTAATTTCATGATTTAACATTGGATTTATTGAAATTTAAGCTTCATATTTTGTTTTGATTTGCTTTCTAGGTGGTTATTATAGTCTCATGACCTAAAATTGAATTAGAAGATTAACCAGGGTTGATTTGAATCGATCCAACACGTTTTCATCTCAATATTTATATATATATAAAATATTATCTTAAATATTTATTTTAGATCAAATTATATTTTTACCGATCATCTGAGTTGTCTTTGGACCAACCAAATCGATCAAGTCAATCCCCATACGATTAAAAAAAAAATTCTACTAGAAAAAACATTTGCAGCACCTAAATTTTTTTCTTACATTAAAAAAATAAATTGATTCAACCTACATCATAGCACGAGCTAAAGATCTAATAGATTGTCATAACTCAATTTTGAATTCCCCTAAAATTATCCTTTCTTTTATACAAAAATAAAATACAGGAATACAAGTAACTTAGTTGGCAAGAATAATTTAAAGAGGGATCTACATGTATAAATGAGAGATAGAGGGACCGAACTGTATCTTTGACAATGCAAATTTAAGGTTGATTTACGTTAATATTTGATGAATTTGCATAAAAATTAAATGATGACTTAATTAGATTTTTAATAGGCTAATTTGATTTAATCATGAGCCTAATTAAATGTTTAATTAATTTTATAAATTAATTGAGGCTGAAATTAAAAGAATTAATTAATTAAAAGGACTTAATTAAATTTTTAATGGGTCAAATTAGTTTTATTAAGGACTTAATTGGACAAAATTAAGTTTGAAAGCCTAATCTAGGCTTAATTGAGAAGATTGGAACTCTTACAAGCTTCATTGGATGGAATCAAGGGTGATATTGCAAAAAAATCAAAGTTTAGGAGTCAATTAAGGGATAAATTGAAGAAATTAAGACCAATGATCTTTTTTGCAAAAAATGTGTAATATTAAGGGTTGTACTGAACTTTTATAGGGACTAAATTGAAGAAAAACAAAGTTTAAAGCTTAATTAGGAACTAAATTAAACAAATTAGATACCAATGACTACTTTGAAAAAGGAGACAAAGTTGAGGGGACCTAATTGATTTTTGGCATGGACCTAATTGATTTTTGGCAAGAATCTAATTGCATAAAATTAATCAATTTTTTCTCAATTAAGGATGCTTGAGCTTAATTTGAAACAATGAGAACAAATTTGAAAGTTATCAAAATCCCAATTAGAAAACAATAACTTTTAGGGTTTAAGCAAATGATATGTCACTCTTTTAAAAAGAACAATAGAGTGACACGTCATCTATCTTTCTATATTGTCTTTTTCAACCAAAAAAACTGATCGAGTTGCCACATTTAAGCGAATGAACATAGCATCTCATAACTACCTTAAGGGCTTCAACCACAACCATTTGATAGATAAGCTTCCCCTCTACAAGGTTATGTCACCTTTATTCAATGTTTGTGCCCCCACATGCCATGTGGAAGTCCTCAACTTCTTGTTCCAAGACAACCTTGTCTGATTCAGTAAAATTTGGCAGTGTTACACCCAACTTTGGATCGATGGTGAGAAAGCTATAGGCTATCAAATCAAGTATGGTTTGATCCAAAATGAAGAACAACACCCCCTCTACAAGATCTATGGCTAGTTTGGCTTCAATGATCTCCCATTTGCCACGATTAATTCATGGAAGATACATCTCCAGTCAGCCATTTTCGGCCAAGGTTTCAGTTATGAAATTTCCAACTTTTTCCAGAAGTCTCAGGAGTTTGTTAGACATCTAGGAAGAAGGAAAATATAAGAAGAATAGAGAAGAATGGTCTTCTAACATATCAAAGGCAAAAATAGAAAACAAATCTCATATGATCTAGTTTTAAAAACTATCTTCAAACCCATAAATGGTTTCTCAAGCACCAACCATTTTGAGACTATAAAAGGAAAAAAAGATCACATGAAAAAGGGGAGATCCTGGAGAGAGAAATCACAGAAAAAATAAATAAAATACATAGAAATCAATAGAATACTTGAAATAGAATTGAAGCAAAAATGATAAAAAAAAAAAAAGTGTTTTAAAAATAAAGCAGGGAAATCCAGATCAATCTAAGATTAAAACAAAGAAAGAAGAAAAAGCTAAAAATCAAGAGGAAAAAAGCAAAGAATTCAAAGAAGGAATCAACATTCTCTTTACAATGTAAACCTTCAAACTTTGATGAAGGAGTGAAGTTCAATGAGCACATCCTATCCCTTTTTATTTTATCTTTTAAATTGTTGCTCATAATATTTGTTAAGCATCCTTTGAAGCTATTTTTAGTTTTAAAGCTATGATTCTTATTTTGAGATGTTTAAGCATGCCTTGAATAAAGCATGTATATGCTTAGTTTGTTTAATTACCTCTTTCCAATGTGTTAGAATATGATAATAGAATGGCATGGAATTTTTTTTTTGTATGCTTTGATGTTTGGTTAATCAATTTTTGAAGTCATTGTAAGATGTATCAAGTATTGAAGTTGTTCTGTTTTAGATTGTATTAGGGTGGATTGCTGAGTTTATTAAAGTTGTGAGCATGATATTTGAACTCAAGGACAAAAGGTTTAATTAATGGAATAATTTTTATGCATATGAAGATGTTATTTTTTGTTTACCATTATTATTGACTTTGCTTTCTGTTTTTTCTTTTGATTTTTTTTCTTGTTCTTTTGATGATTCAAACAAGTTGTGTTAAGCATGCTTAAGCTTTGGTTGTTATGTTTAGGTTGCTTTTCTAGGTTATATTGTATTTTTCTACGTTTAGCCTTTGTTGCAGGTTTTTGGGTTTGCTGAATTTTTAGGTTTGGATGTTCTTGTGTTGAACATTGCCTTAGGTCATTAATTTTTGTTTCATTTTGATAATTTTTTTTTACTCTTAAGCATGCATACAATCTTGTTTATCACTAATCTACGATTCTAATGACCTAAACACACTAAAATCATGACATTTAATCTTCATTTCTTTCCCTTTATCTTTGTATAAAATCAATTAATCGTGATGATTGAGTGTTTATTAGTATGATCCAACCCCAATTTTTTTTATTAAACATTGGTTTTACATATGTCTGTGCCTTCAATTTAATGCGACTTACTCTGGTTTTGAATCTTATTTTCTAGGTTTCTTCACGAGTTATTGGTGTTCTTGAGTGAGTTCAAATGTTTTTCCCTCTTTGATCTTCGCTCCTTTTTTGTTTTTGAGTCGTGTTTGTGGGCTTGGGCTTTTAGGTCAGGAAGCTCAGTCTACGTGGCCTAAAGGTGGAGTCCATTAGCTTAAGAGCGTGTTTGGCATGTCCAATTTTTATAGAAGAAAAAAAAAACACAATATTTTGTTCTTAAGACGTATTTGTCAAACATGGCCTTAAGATATTTTTAAGCCTCTGATTTTTAGTTAAGAGCATGTTTGACAAACACACCCTACTGATTTTTCAGCAATGTTTAGTTTTTTTATGCTTTTTCCAAACAAATCTCAAATAATTTCCAAAAATTCTACAAAAATTAAGGGATTATTTTTTAATTTATTTGTGGGTCCCTCGCGTGTTTTCCAACCATTTTATTTAGTACATGGGTTGTAAATTTACACTGTAAGAGACTAACTCAGTATTAAATATACCTGATTTTTTCTTAAAAAATTCAAAAAAAAATACAAAAAATATAAAATTACTTATTTAAAAAAACAAAAAACAAAAATACATTTTTATCTATGTGCATAAGGCCAAATTCTAAAATTTTCATGCATTTTTTATATAAAAAAAAATAAAAATTGCATTTTAACATACTTAGAAAAATATGAGAAAAAAATCAATTAATGGGTATCATAATAAGTTTGTGATTATCCATTAGGATTTGATAAAAATTTCAAAAATATCAAAAAAAATCAATCTATTTATTTAGTTTTTATGATATGTATTTTACATTAAAAAAATAAAATAATTAAGTTTTAGCCTAATAAGATAAGGATATCCTCACTGAGAATGACTTTTCTTAAACCTTAGACAAACCATCGAAAAAAAACATAATTTTAGAAAAAAAATAATCAATTAATAATACAACTTACTATAAATAGGGATATATCTTTTTATACACAATTAATTCTTTATGTAAATTTTTATACATCGTTAAATTTTCTAGTAATTATAATATTAAGCGGTAATTTAAGAACATTATTAATCATATTTTTATGACCATTTCTTAATACATTCAAAACCTTCTGAACCCTATTAGTCAGATCAGTCATTCAATGCTGTGCACCCTACATTCATAGACTAGTTTTGAAGGTGAAATGTTGATGTCATAGGGAATTTTTCACTTGACAAGGGCAGCCTATTATTGAATTATGCGAGGCTACGAGAATGTGTGGGCATCTAATGTATGGTGTGAATTATCCTAGGGCAAGGGTGGTGTGAATTATCCTAGGGCAAGGGTGTCTGATGCCTAAAGGGCTACATATACGAGCTAACCTTTTTTCCAAAGCATGCCGATCCCTTCCCCTCACCATGTGGTGGAGTGTAAACAAAGCGAGCCCCCTCTAGGGCACACATGGACTCCAGTTGCATTAATATGGAATTAATTTTGAAGAATAAATATGCTTAGAAAGATCATCCCTCTAACTTATTCCATTCAGAAGCTAAAATTACATCAAAAAAAAAAAAGTGATAAATGCAAGTTTAAAAAGCTAAGCAAGATTTTGTACCCAAAAAATTGTGTAGGAGTGAAAACTGGTTTTTTCATTATTTGGGCTTTATTTTATATATATATATATATAAAAGAAATCATCCTTTCATTTTAATAATAAGGCTCAAAACTAAATTATTGAGTTTTTTCACTTGTTTTCTAAGCTACTAGTACAATCTAAAAGTTGGTAGTGAGAGAGGTTTGTGTCCTTCACTTATTTTAGATTTAGCATCGATAATGATTTATGTATATATTATTAGACTAGTTTGGCCTGAAATAGATTTAAAAAAAAACAGGTGAAAGTTGATCCCGTTAAATTTAAACAACTTGACAGGTTGATCCAAACTCACTTAACTCGATTAAAATTTCATTTAATTTTTTTAAGTTTTTTCAAAACAACACTATCTTAATTAATCTAAATTAACTTAAATTAACTCGTCTAATATGTTACCGAAAATAATTCAACATATCCATCTATGACTCGCTTAAATGTTATTATAATTTAATTTAATTTTTCTAAGTTTTTTCAAAACAACACTATCTTAATTAATCTAAATTAACTTAAATTAACTTGTTTTAAATTAACTCGTTTAATATATTACCGAAAACAACTCAACAGATCCATCCATAACTCGCTTAAATTTTATTATAATTTAATTTAATTTTTTTAAGTTTTTTTAAAATAATATTATCTTAATTAATCTAAATTAATTTATTTTAAATTAATTCGTCTAATATGTTATCGAAAGCCTTAAGCCAAACAAGGTATTAACTTTGATAGGCAAAGATGCACGTAGGATGAATGCACTAAGAATCGTGATGGAATTACATTTTTAATACACAAGCAAAGGTAGAACTTGCAAGCTATTAAAGTATTAATATAAAAAGAAAAAGAAAAATTAAGAAATATATATATAAGGAAATTAGCAGGCTTATTGTAATGCCCCAAGACCGAACCCATTTTCTTATTGCAAACGTGGATGATAGCAAGTGCGTGACGTAAGCATGACGTGTGATGATGGTGA
>Ga0325411_1004758_pt1 | contig 15177 bp, 7 predicted proteins | sample PopdelMetagenome_13_FD_206181 | JGI IMG/M metagenome (GOLD analysis project Ga0325411, IMG submission 206181) | Populus deltoides microbial communities from Bellville, Georgia, United States - Xylem-PdIQD-R4 | ecosystem: Host-associated > Plants > Phyllosphere > Stem > Wood/Secondary xylem... | reverse complement strand
ATCATGAATGCTTGATAAAATTTGTAAGTATGGTATTATGTAAATAAGATGATTAATATGATCATGTTGATAATTTATAAAGAGTTTATATTTTACTTATCTCTAATACTATTAGTGAACCCTCTAATCTTGACATTTGTTTTTATCATTGTTTAATCTTCACATTTATCTTACATCTCAAAGTCCTCTTTAACTCATCATCACCATCATCATCTTCATTGTTGTTCTCATTATTATTATTATTATTATTATTATTATTATTATTATTATTATTATTATTTATTATAATTTATATAGTTCACCTCCCTGTGGTTCGACCTCAGTCTTGCCGGGTTATTTATTACTGTGACACTCCTGCACTTGGGATAAGACATCAACTCTTTGATCGTGTCAGTTAGCTAGTGATTCCTTGTTATGTTATAAGTAAATATAATCTTATTGTGTTGATTAGTAAAATTTCATACATGGATGCTTAGTTGTTGTTGTGTGTGATTATGGAACTCTTAGAAAGGTGAATTTAGCCAGGGAAAATGTAAAAAATAAAATTTCAAGCTTGAAGAGATTAATGAATTGTATTTAAATAGTGGAAGAAAAATAAAATAAAATGATGTGTTGAATTAGATGTAAATGAACTAAATTTCCTTTGATTGTTAGGAAAAGTTTTGTAGTGATATAAGATTTCCTTATAATTGTGGTGAATTAAAAGTTTAGGTGGATATAGCATTGTATGAATTATTTGTGGAATTATTAACATGAAACTATGTTAGAACAACCACAATAGTTTCGGATGTTAAAATTATATTGATCAAAAATCTTATTATGTGATGAAGTTTTAAGAAAATTATTGGGTGATATTGAAATCATAAGATCTTTCAAATGGAACAGGAGAGGTTAGAGGCTCCAGACAGCATTAGGGAGTTACTAGTCAAGCATCACCAGCAAGTAGGTATCCGACATCTTGAATTTTTATAGAAAGATTAATTGAAAAACTAGTGTTAATTTTAATTAGAAATTCTATAATTTATGTTTGATGTTATCGGATAAATTAATGTCCGGTAATTGAGCAGATAAATTAGTACCGGTATTTGGGCGGATGAATTAACGCCTGGTAATTGAGTGAGTGAATTAAGCCCGGTAATTGGGCAGATAAATTAGTACCGGTAATTGGATGGATGAATTAATGCCCGGTAATTGAGAGTGAATTAATGCCCGGTAATTGGGCGGATAAATTAGTACCGGTAATTGGGCGGATGAATTGATGCCCGGTAATTGAGAGTGAATTAATGCCCGGTAATTGGACGGATAAATCAGTACCGGTAATTGGGCGAATGAATTAATGCCCGGTTATTGAGAGTGAATTAGTACCAGTAATTTAGCAGATGAATTAGTACCGGCAATTGAACGGATAAATTAGTACCGTACTTAAGTGAATAAATTAGTGTCCCTAATGAGGGAGTAATACCCCATGAAACGGCTAAGATTGGAATTTAATTGAATGAATATAGAGGTAATGCCGAACGATATCAAGACATAACCAATATTCACTAATTTTGGTTCCAGCAGAAGATAACCGAAGAAAGAAGTGACAAAGAGAAAGAAAGGTGATATTTTATTGCAGAAAATAAAGATTACAAGAAAGATAGAACAAGTAGCGTCACTCCACTCAAGAGAATTACTCTCATTTTGAAATCACACTAAAGACAAGAATTGTATTACAATCTGCCTATCCAGACAAACATTCTACATTAAATGGAAATACATATTACAGTTAATACTAAATAATTACCTAAGATAAGAAGAATAACAGTTATAATAATTTTTTCTGCCACTTAGAAGTCTAAGATGATCTTCAGTTATTGATTATAACTTCCCCTTTTGCCAACGTGTATCACCTGCATTGTAGCCTCGATAAAATGTATCCCTTTACTTGAATTAACTTAATCCCTGTCAGTTGTTATGGTCTTTTGCTTGCTTTGAACTGGAGTGTTATCACTTGGAATACCCAAACTTGCATCAATTTCCTCACTCCCCAAGCAACTTGCCTCAGGCAAGTATTGTTGAATATAATCCTGAAGTAACTGAGGATTCATACGTTGGTTTTGCTTCTCATGTACCCATGTAGCTTCTGATTGCGGTTTGGATGCCCATTGAACCAAGAATTTGATATAACCGCCCCTTTTGTTGGACACGTACTAATGTGCTAAACTAGAATCCACGATTTCCGGTGCAGGAACAACATGAGGAATTGTTGATGGTGTAGGCTGGTCTTCAAGAATTGATGGAGGGCCATAGTAGGCCGTGAGATCTGCAATATTGAAAAGGGGACTAAATTGAAACTCTGGAGGCAAATCAACCAAATAAGCATTGTCTCCCAATTTCTTCAAGATTTTAAATGGACCACCCCTACGAGCATGTAATTTGCTATAAGTTCCAGGGGGAAATCTTTCTGGCCGTAATCTTATCAATACGAGATCTCCTTCTGCAAACTGCACTTCCCTTTTGTGACGATTTGCATGTTCAGCATACTTAGCCACTTGCTCTGCCATTTTACATCTGACGCTGCAATGTAATAAAGATATAAAGGTTGCAAAATCTAGGCTGCCTTCACTGGTTTTCTAAGGTAATGGTAGAGAAATGGTGTCAATAGGTACTTTAGGGTGCAATCCATATACCAACTCAAAAGGTGTGTGCCCTGTAGTCCGATTTACAGAGTTATTATAGGCAAATTCTGCTTGATGCAGAACTAAATCCCAGCTGACTTCATGCTCATTGGTTAAACACCGTAAAAGATTACCAAGACTTCTGTTTATTACTTCAGTTTGGCCATCGGTTTGAGGGTGGAAGGCACTAGAAAAAAGGAGTTTTGTCCCTAACTTAGCCCACAATGTCTTCCAAAAATAACTAACAAACTTAACATCCCTGTCTGAGACAATAGATAGTGGAATGCCATGCAGCCGTATAACCTCTTTCAAAAACAAAGATGCAATATGGGAGGCATCAAAAGTCTTCTTGCAGGGAATAAAATGTACCATTTTTTAGAACTGATCCACAGTCACCATAATGGAATCATGCCCCTGAACTGTCCTGGGAAGTCCCGAGACAAAATCCATGCTCAACTCAAGCCATGGTTGATGCGGGATTGGCAAGGGAGTATAAAGGCCAGCATTAGTCTTGTTTCCCTTATTCAGTTGACAGGTCCTGCATCTATTCACAATAGTACTAACATCCTTTTGCATACCTGGCCAGTAAAACCGATCTGCAACTAGTGAATATGTCTTGTCCTGACCAAAGTGTCCTGCAAGCCCTCCACCATGTAATTCATGAACGATGAACTCACGCATTGATCCTTTTGGGATGCAGATATAGCCTCCTTTAATTAAATACCTAATCTACTATAGAAATGGAAAGTTTGTTGTTGAGAGATTCCCAGATCTTTTGAAAATCTGGATCTGTAGAATAAGAGGTCTTCACGGAAGCAAAACCTGAGGGGTTAGTTGACAGGATAGTGGAAGGATGAGATCTTCTACTAAATACATCAGCCAACTTATTCTCACGACCAGTTTTGTGTCTGATAACAAAACTTAATTGTTACAGGAAACTAATCCACCTAGCATGTCTAGGACTCAACTTGTTCTGTGAATGTAAATATTTCAATGAATCATGGTCTGTAAATAAAATGAACTCACGGTGGATAAGATATGGTTGTCAATGCTTCAATGTCTGAATTAGAGCATAAAAATCTAAATCATAGGCTGAGTATCTCCTTCTAGTGTCATTTAATTTCTCACTATAAAATGCAATGGGGTGTCCAGCTTGGCTTAATACACCTCATATACCCAACTGAGAGGCATCACAAGAAATTTCAAAAATTTAGGAGAAATCTGGAAGTTTCAGAACGGGTGCCTCTGTCATTTTCTGTTTAATAAGCTGGAATACTACATTTGCTGCTGGAGTCCATTTAAAAACCTTGGCCTTTAGACATTCTGTAATTGGGGCCATAATGGTGCTGAATGCGTGAATGAATCGTCGATAAAAAGTGGCTAAACCATGGAAGCTTCGAACTTCAAAGAATGACTGCGGTTCTGGCCACTCCAAGATTGCTCTCACCTTCTCCGGATCAACTTCTACACCTTGCTGTGATATGATAAACCCCAGGAAGTGTGTCTTTGGTTGAAGAAAAGAACATTTGTTGAAATTTGCATAGAACTTTTCTTGTCGTAACACTTGCAGGATTTGTTTCAGATGTTGAAGATGCTCATCCCTGTGCTGGCTGAAGACAAGTATGTCATCAAAATAGACAACAACACACTTGCCTAAATATGGCTTCAACGTCTAAGTCATCACCCTCATGAACGTGTTTGGTGCATTGGTGAGGCCAAAAGGCATCACTAACCATTCGTACAACCCTTTTTTTCTTGAAAACTGTCTTCCATTCATCTTCAGGCCTGAGACGAATCTGATGGTAACCACTTCGCAAATCCAGTTTGGAGAAGATGTTGGCTTGTCCCAATTGATCCAGCAGATTGTCCAATCGTGGAATTGGAAAGCAATACTTGACAGTTATCTTGTTCACTGCTCTGCTATCAATACACATCCTCCAGCTGCCATTTTTTTTGGAATAAGAAGGGCTGGTACAGCACAAGGACTAAAGCTTTCTCTAATAAAACCCTTATGCTCCAATTCCTGCACTTGACGCTGTAACTTCTTATGCTCTGCTGGGCTCATACGGTAATGTGGCAAGTTTGGTAAGGAGGAACCTGATATCAGATCAATGGCATGTTGAACATCACGTAAAGGAGGTAATTGTGAGGGAAGCTCTTCGGGAAAAACATCTTTAAATTGTTGCAGAAGATGTTGAAGAGTTGTTGGTAAGCATTCATTTCCAGTCTTCAGTCCTGCATCTATTATCCTGCTAACCAGCATTAACACAACTTGACTATTAAGTAGTGCTCGTTGAAATTTTTGAGGGGATAAAATCATTGCTGGCTTCTGTGGGAATTCCATGATAGGGAGCGGTTCCAAGACTAACTTCTTATTCTTGAATATCAACGAATAAGTGTTGTGAAACCCATCATAACTCACCTTTCTGTCATACATCCATGGTCGGCCTAGAAGAACATGACAGACTGTCATGGAAAGTATATCACACCAAACTTCCTCTTGAAAATGATCCCCCAAAGAAAATGAAAGTAGGCAGCGGTTTTGGACTTTAACAGGATGTTTATTATGGATCCAAGTAACGCTGTATGGAGTAGGGTGTTCTTTTGTCTGTAGGAGTAATTTCTCCACAGCTTCGGTGGAAATTACATTAAGGCCACTTCCGTTGTCAAGAATCACGTTCAGTGTTTTGCCCTTGCATGTAACCCTGGTATGAAATATATTTGTCCTCCTCCATTCGTTCTCTAAGTGTGTTGCAGGTGTTGCCTGACTGGATAACATCTGGTGGACTACACACAAAGGTGGTTCAGAAGCTTGCAACCTTTCTTCTTCAAACTCTGCAATTTCTGTTTCCCCAATTTCTTGATCTCCAGTTGAGGACTCGGGAATTGTTTCTGAAATCATTTCAGAAGCAAGCATTACCTTTCTTTCTTTTGTAGGACATACTACAGCAAAATGTCTATGGCCCTTGCATTTGTAGCACTGTGGTCCTGCTACATTGGTACTAGACTTCCTCTAATCTCTATATGGAGGTGCATTTTTTACAGCATTCACAATTCCGCGATCATTGGTCTATAAGAATGTTGTTTTGGAAGTGCTCCGCCAATCTCTTGTCCAATGGCCTTTAGTAATTGTTTGTTGTTTCTCCAACTGTAGAGCCAACTGGTACGCTTCATCTACAAAAAACAATTTGGTAGTAAACATATCTCTTCTAATTTCAACACGCAGTCCTCTCAAATACCTGGCAAGGGTTTGTTGATCGGTTTCCATGACTTGACTTCTTACTATAAATCGTGGAATTTTTCAGTATATTGGTCTATTGTCACATGCATACCCTGCATTCAGCAAAACATATCTTCATATACCAATTGTTCATAATTGGCAGGAAGATATTTAGTCTCCAGATGAGCCTTTATCTCTATCCAATCCTGAATAGGATGTTGGTGTGTCCGACTAAGTTGTTCTTTTACATTTCCCCACCATGCATGAGCAGCCCCTTGTAATTTTAATTTAACAAATTTGACTTTTCGATTTTCAGGTACTGAAAACCATTCAAAATAGTCTTCTAAAGACACCAACCAATCCTGAAAAACATCAGGATCTTGTCTCCCGGTAAAATCAAACACGTCTACTCTTTCCTCTAGAAAGTTCATCAAAGACCCTGCCATCTCTGTTTCTATAATCGCCCACATGTTCTCCTACTTCTTCTGCATCTATTACTACATTGCCTCCTACATTGCCTCCTTGATTAACTCTGCCCCTTCTGTGATCAACATTATTACTTCTCTCTTTAATATACTCCAGACGTCCAACAATAGTTCCAAAGGTACTGGTAACTAACTCCATTTGATGTTGCAACTAGTGTAACAGGGAAACAGGCTCATTTTGTAAAGGTGTTGGATGGGGGGGTTCTGTGGGGATGTCTGGGGAATATTTGGTGGGAAATGTATTGGTTAAGGAGAGTTTAATGGGTTATATGGGGTTGTTTGTTGTAAAGGATCAGTGTGTGGAAGTGTTTGTTAAGAGGGATGAGATTGGGAAGGACCAGGTTCCCGTAATCCCTGATTGGGATTATATGAATTGCCACTACGGTTCCAGGCATGGGAGAATAGAAATCGAAACCTGCTCTGATACCAATTAATGCCGAACAATATCAAGACAGAACCAATATTCACTAATTTTGGTTCCAGCAGAAGATAACCGAAGAAAGAATTGACAAAGAGAAAGAAAGGTGATATTTTATTGTAGAAAATAAAGATTACAAGAAAGATAGAACAAGTAGCCTCACACCACTCCAGAGAATCACTCTCATTTTGGAATCACACCAAAGACAAGAACTGTATTACAATCTGCCTATCCAGATAAACATTCTACATTAAATAGAAATACATATTATAGTTAATACTAAATAACTACCTAAGATAAGAACAATAACAGTTATAATAACTTCTTCTGCCACTTGGAAGTCTGAGATGATCTTCAATTATTGATTGTAACTTCCCCTTTTGCCAACATGTATTACCTGCATTGTAGCCTCCATAGAATGTATCCCTTTACTTGAATTAACTTGATCCCTGTCAGTTGTTATGGTCTTATGCTTGCTTTGGACTAGAGTGTTATCACTTGGAATACCCGAACTTGCATCAGGAGGTGTAAGATATTAATGTTTCATAATAAAATATATAGAATATATATATATGGGTATAGTGAAATGATACATTATATTTATTAACAAAATGTTAATCTTATTTTCAAGACCCTCGCAGCAGTAGAATAGATCCTGCTTGAATATATGCTACTTTTTGTGTATTTATTTTGATTAACATGTATTTTGAGAATTATGAATGATGTAAAAGAGTTTGAATGAACCTTTATATTTGTAGAACAAAACTTTTATATGTAATTAATGTGTATGTCATACTTAAGAATATCTTTATGTTAAATTAAGTATTTGTATTTTACCATAGTTGTTCATATTATTAGGAATGTTGAGATGATAAAATAATGGGGGTGTTATATTCATAATCTAAGTTTTTACTATTTTTTTATAATTATTATTAATTGCATCTTGATTATTGGACAATACCTGTTTTTTTGTGATGCGTTGTTTGGGAAAGAGGTCCAAGATGATTGGACCATGATTATGATATGAGTTGTGTCAGGAATGAAGATGTCGATAACTTGGTATAGTCCCGTTACAAGAGAAACTCTGCCGAATTTTTTTTGAAAAAAAAATTACACCGCATAAAATTTTACACTTTTAAATAATTATGTTTTTTTTTTTGGGTTGTGACATTTTCATTCCATCAAAAACAGTTTAAAAAAAATTGAAAGAGTTTACAAAAAAAATAGAATCAACTTCATATCAATCCTAATTAAACATTGAAACCAAATCATGCTTGAAACCAACTTTTCCGTATCCAACACATCAATGTACTAAAAAACATTGCATTACACTATAAAAAAATGATTTAGATCCAGCACGCCTTATGGACTCCACCTTCAAAGTTTACAAGTATAACTTCCAAGCTTTAAATCTTCAATGAAGGTAGTTGGTGCTATTGTTTTTCTTTCTTCTTACCTCTAAACCCACCAAGGCCAAACCTGAATTGAAGCTTTGAAATCTTGTTGGAGTGGATTTCTTGCACCTTAGCCAAAGTTTTTCTTTTTTCTCCCTTTTTTTTCCTCCTAATTACCTCTCCTTTTATAGACGGATTCAGAGCTTTTAGATGGGTTTGTTAGGGTTCTAAGAAACCAAAACTAAGCTGGTTTTACCACAGAATCAATGGTTTTGGATTTAGGTGGTTTTTAACAAACTTGGAGGGTAAGGTGAGGTGTTTTTGGCCTTTAGATCTTGAGATGAAGGTTTTAAACCCATGATAAGATCCCTCTAGGGGTTTTTAGGTAGGAACACATGAAAGAGTTAGGTGGTTTTCTGCAAATGGATATCTTGATCAAAATTGACTGGTTGGTCACTTTCGTGGCTTCGGCGGAGCAACTCTGACATTAACGTTGCCTAAGACCACCTAAACTTGGTAAAGAAGATGCATACCTTTCAATTAGATCCATTCTTACATAATATGGAGGTATATAACTCTACATTCTTTCATTTGAAAGTGTCAACTCAATCAACGTAGCATTTAAAGTTGATGTGATGGTTGACTAGGGATAAGATGTTGTAGAGATCAATGGAAAATATGGGATGTAAATGTTTAATTTCAAAGAAATGGGGTTGTAGAAGGGGTGTTTCATAGTTGAATGGTGGCTGTTACAACCTCTAGAGTGGTTGGAAATACCATATTCATTCGCTTGAAAATGCCTACTTGATCAACCAAAACCTGAAGAAAAAGATACATAGTCTCTGAATGGCAATGTTTTGGGCTAAACCCTACAAATTATGATTTTTTATTTGGGATCTGGCAATCTTCGATTTAATCCATATTCTTTCAATTTCGTTTAATTTTACTAGTAATTTCCTTTTATACTTCAAATTTCATTCAATTGCATTCCTGCCAGATTCAATTGCCAACCTTAACTTTGAGCGCCTTTTATAAGTTGGTCATTGGTCTTTAATTTATTCAATTGGACCTACAGATGACTATCAAACTTTTAATTTTCTTTAATTTTACCCTTGATTTCACCGATTTCAGTCCTTGAAGTTGCATGCCTTTTGTAAGTTGGTCCTTGGTTCATAAATTATTTAATTATGTCTCTAATTGCCCATCAGACTATGAATTTTATGCAATTAAGCTCCTAATTTGACCATTTAAACTTTTCAAAGTTCAATTTCAGTCCTCAAACTTCGATTTGTTTCAATTAACATCCAAATTAACTCCAAAAGCTAATTTCTCTTATGATTAAATCTTCAATAAATTTAATTAAACCTTTCAAAATTCCAACTGATTCCTTGAACACCTAAATAAAACATTTTCACTAATAGGGCCCTTTGTCAATTAAAATTAGGTTGCATATTTTGTTAATCTTGTATATTTTGGTCTACCAATTTTTACCTGGTGTTTTGGTCTTTCACTAACAAACTTGGGTAGTCCTTTTTAGGCTTTCTTTATGTGTATTTTCTTGTATATATTTTTTATTTTTCTTTTTTCTTTATTTTTTATGGGGTTTTAAAAATGGATAGCAACATATACCCCCTCCCATTTACAATGCTTACGGAGCAAAAATCTCATCAAAGTTTAGTATAATGAGCTTATAAAGAAAAAATCTCTACCCAACTTGCTTGGTGATCCAACTGCTCGAAGAATGGTCTCATAATCATGAGTAAACCGTCCTTTTTCAAAACCTAGTATTTTCTATAGGTGACTTACCCTTTTCAAAAACTAATCTATTTTTGCAGGCGACCTATCCATTTTCAAAACCTGGTCTATTTTCACGGGCGACCTACCCATTTTAAAAACTGATATATTTTCATGGGCGACCTTCCCATTTCATAAAATGGTTTATTTTCATGAGCGATCTGCTCATTCAAAAAACTAGTCTATTTTTACGGGCGACCTACCCATATCAAAAACTAATCTATTTTTATTGGTCAGAACTTGTCTACTTTTACGGGAGACCTGCCCATTTTGTAATTTCAAACTAGGTTCTTCATCAAATCCTTTCAAAACTTTACCAAAATAAAAAAAAAATCAAAATGAAATACCCTCTCAAGGTTAATTCTTAAAACGAACGTCTGGTTTTGGGTATCCATATTATATGGATAGAATTTCTTGACTTTCATTTATCCATGTAGATTTCATCGCCTTTCCTCTTGATTGGTGAATCCTATATCAACACTATTTCAAAATTAAGGTTAAATCATATGCCATTAATGGTTTTTGAAATATAGGCCCTCTTTATTCATAATCTCTGCTAAGGTTTATAATTTTTGAAGTGATCATTCGTGTTAGCTTTTCTTCCTAATTTACCTGATCAAGTCTATGCGAGTTACTTTTAAAGCTTGAGCGTTAAGTTGCCTCTTGTAGCCTTCTCTTTTTTGTGAGTATTTAGACCATGACGAATATTATCCTAATTGGGAATGAATTAGAAACTCCTTGCCTTATGACAATGTTGTGTGCTTTTTAAATACTCATGACACACGCTTTGAGTTTTTTATTTTAGGGTGTTTTCCCCAACAAAGACTTTGCAAGACTTACCTTGTCTTTTTGAAAATTTGAGATTTTTTATTATTATATCAAATAAAAATGTTTATGTAACTCCCATTATTCGTATTACTCTTTGAAGAAAGGTATTTCATCACAACATTTGGTGTAGGAGATGGCCCATTTTGCATTGGGTAAGGATCAAATACTTATTTAAAGTCTTGTGTTTGAATATAAAATTGTATTGATTCCAAAAAGATAAGGTTTCGAGCAATATAAATTTTAGATGTTAATAATTATTCTTATCAATCTAAATATTAGAACCCTTAATCAATAATAAATTCCATGTAAAGATTAGAGATTGATTAGTCCTAGCTGGTTTAGTCCACCAAACCTCGAATATTGTTTGGTGTTTTAATCGTAACTAAAGTTTTAAAACTCTTTTTTTAGCGTGCTTTGTCTCTATAAAAAGCTAATACATATAGCTACAACTTTCATGTAGGACACAACACCCAGTTTTTCCATCTATATGTCTAAACTCACTCATTATAGTAGCATAAGAAATATGTCTAGTACTATATTAGTCTGGACCCTTACTTAATGTTTTACACATATATGGAGTTATACAACTCCAAATATGTTAAGCCTAATTCTAAAAGCTACCATCAATACCAATAACCTTTATAAATACACTAACTCCAAATTATATTGTTTTAAGGCTCAAAATTAACAGTTACAATAGCACTTAAAATTTGTCTAGTACTATGCCGGTTCGGACCTTTACTTAATATGTTTCTCATATCTAGAGTTGCATGACACGACAAAAAGATTGATGTCTTCTCCCAAGTGTAGGAGTGTCGAAGTAATAAATAACTCGGCAAGACTAGGGTCGAACCATAGGGAGGTTAACTGTATAAACTACAAATAAAGAAATAGTTAATAACAGAAAAGAAGTTGAAAAGAGCTTTGAGATATGATATTGATATAAGGATTAAACAATGATAAAATAATTGTCAAGGTTAGAGGATCCACTAATGGTATTTCAAACAAGTATAGTATAAACTCTTTTTATTACTCAACTGGAAACCACACACAAAGGAGGTTCCAATCAGATTATAAATTGTTAACATGATTACATTAGTTATCTTATTCGAATAACGTTAATACTTGTAAATGTTATCAGGTATTCATGATTATAACTTTTGTTAACAACAAATCAAGTTCCTTTCATAGCACAGGTGGCGGTTATACAATACGATTGGGCTATGAAAGTGCCAAGTATTTGTTGTACCAAGAATCATACAATATAAATCTAGATTAATCATTTAACAAGCAAAGTATTAAAAGTGAACAAGATAACAAATACAAAACATATTAGTATCAAACATTAAAGTCCATATTGATTTATACTATACTTATTCTTACACCATTAGTGTAACCTTTTCACCTTGATATAATAAACTTAGCTAAACATAATGAAAGAGAGAAGCATAAATAAACAAGATAAGAACATAAATAAGATATAAGTTAATTAAGTAAAGGAAAGGAAATGAAAAGCATAAACAAAACTTAAGCATTACAAAAATATAAAGAGAGAGAAAGAACATGATCTTGATCTGAAAACCAAGATGCCTAAATGCATGGCAAATGCCTCCATTTATAGGCCAAAATTTGAAGCTATTGATTTGATGATTAATTGTAGAGTGGGTGGCCACATCTTGACTTGGTGACAATCCTTATCTTCTTGTCTAAAGAAAACATCATTACTAACGTCAAAATTTAAACAGATTGTCCGCATACAAGTTCTAGGAAATTATCTCAACTTTCCTACAAAAAATGAATCGATGCATTTGGACTTCTAGAACTTGAGATATAGGCTGAACACTGAACAGTGTCTGGGCTGCAGGAAAGATTCTGACTTCTTCGTTGTTGCTAAGATTTGGCCTTCCAAACAGCAGAATTGAGTCTTAAACTCCCATGAATGTTTTAGGCCTATGTCTTAGCTTTATAGCCATATAAACCAAATTGAAATCCAAGATCTATAGCTTCAGATATGACCCAATGACTAAACAATGTTCTAGTTTGGACTGAACCAGCATCTCTTTTCTAAGCTTAACCATCTCTTTGTCTTCTCAATTTCAGTAGTTAAACTCATCAATCAATCCCTTCATTTATATGATAGGCCTGCATTTAAGATGAAAATTTACCATAAATTAAAGGTATCTTATAGTATTAGACATGATATTATAAAACATGCTCTAGTTAAGGAGTTATTGATACTTTAAGTGCACTTTTAAGTACTAATCATTACACAATTCCAAATAAGTCAATATTAGTTTCATTTGAAATATAACATTCATACCTGTAACTATTATACATAGATCAACTCCAAATTACATCGTTTTAATGCTCAACATTAACAATTATAGTAGCACCCGAAATCTGTTCAGTACAATGTCGATCTGGACTTTTACTCAATTGTTTTCTCATATTTGGAGTTATACAACTTCAAAGAAGTCAAGATCAGTTTCATTTTAAATATAACATCAATACCTACAACATTTATAAATAAACCAACTCCAAATTACATTATTTTAGGTCAATTACTATTACACCCCTACTTACCTCTTAATTTTGGTTTATTATACTAACCCCACATTGTGTATTTAGTTTCAGGACTTTCTTGAACTCCGATGGATCTCAAAGTTTAACCCACGGTACAAAAGCATGTCTTAAGACCCCAAGTAACATTTCAGCATGATCCAAGGATTGGATTGGAAGATACGTTCAATATTGTAAAATTAGACAGTCGGTAATTTCACGCCAAAAACTAAATTTCACATACCATGTAATTTACTTAAATCATCTTGGGTCTTAGACTAATTCTTTGGAGATTCCTATTCATATTTATCATAAAATTTTCCTTAGAGTTTCTTACCACTTTTAATCCCAATAGCGCAATTGTGTGTGAAAATTATACTGAAGTTTAATGTTTCTTGCACAAAGGTTCATACATCGATTTATTTGAAATTTCCTTCTATTTTACAAATAATATCACCCAATTTAAAAAATTTCCTCCTTCAAATTGTTATTTTTACCTAGTCAGGGAATTTTTGCGATTTATCGTTAGTTAATATTTTGCATACAATTTTATTACTTTATCTTCTCTAAATTTTAAATTAATTTCTTGAAAATGTTCATCATGATTTATAATATTTCCCCCTAATTTATCACTTTTCAATTAATAGTTACCTTATTTAATCCAAATTTATCTATTTTTGACTAAGGGTTTATAGGGGGCAAGTATTAGAAAATAATAAGAATGAAGATATTTGAGAATGTCTATTAACGATGAGAAAGTGGTTGAAAAACCAAAAAAAATAGAATACTTGTGAACGAAATCCATGAGATCTTGATTGAGGACGCAAAATAGGAAAGCCCAACAAGCCCAAAAAAAGAGGGCTTTGGTAAATGAAAATTTTGAAAAGACACAAGAGTATCTAAAAAACAAAAAAAAAAGCTTCTCCTACATCTTCAACAAATAAAGAAAAAGAAAATCATTGAGAAACTTGTAAATGGAATAGAAAAGTGCATTGGTATCTTGATATGAGTAGATAAAAAGATTTCTAAAAAGAAAAGTTGATTAGGCGTTCAATTAAAGTTTTAGAGTGAAAAAAAACCTGGAAAGATCCATTGTCTCAACTTCTAAAAGCAAAGATCTTTAATAGCATAACATATGTTGGAAGAATAGCATTTTATTTTTCTTTATTACGTGCATTGAAAAGTCCATTCTAATCAAGCGAAAGGGAAAGACTAATAAATAGCACTCTCAAAATATAAAGAAGCATTTATAAGATTCATGATAAAGTGAATAATTATTCATCTTTGTTCACGTTGAGAAAATCGAAACACAAGACTTCAAACAAGTATTTGATTTTTTAAAACCCGATACAAAATAGGCCATCTCCTAAACTAATCACCATGATGAAATATCTTTCTTCAATAACTAATACAAATCATGAGAGTAACATGAACATTGTTATTTTGACATGACATTGAACAATCTCATGTTTTTCAAAAGACAAAGTAAATCTTATGAAATCTTTGTTAGGGAAAACACCCTAAAATAAAAACCAAAGTGTGTCGCGAGTATTTGAAAAAAAACACAAAAAAAAACCACGTTGTCATAAGACAAAAAGTTTAATTCATTCCTAATTAGGAAAAATATGAAAGCATTCTCCACAGCCTAAATACTCACAAAAGAATAAGGCTACAAAGATAGCTCGACACTCAAGATTTGAAAGTAACTCGCACGAACTTGCTCGAGTAAACTGGGAGGGTGAGCTAGTAAGAGAGACCACCTAAGAAATTACAACCCTTAATAATAATAATAATAATAATAATAATAATAATAATAATA
>Ga0325411_1004754_pt1 | contig 15191 bp, 3 predicted proteins | sample PopdelMetagenome_13_FD_206181 | JGI IMG/M metagenome (GOLD analysis project Ga0325411, IMG submission 206181) | Populus deltoides microbial communities from Bellville, Georgia, United States - Xylem-PdIQD-R4 | ecosystem: Host-associated > Plants > Phyllosphere > Stem > Wood/Secondary xylem... | reverse complement strand
AAAAAATAAAAGATAGGAAATTAAGCAATATTTAAAATGAAAGAATCAATGGGAAAAACAATTATACATTGTTGGGTATAGCAAACAATCAAAGAGTCTCCATGAGCCTCGGCTTGGAAGCGTAAGTTTGAGTGATTGGCTATTTTTTTATTTTTATCTTTTTTGCATGAATATAGTCTAATTTTTTTAAATCGGTGATAGGTTGCCTCTTATGACAAACAACTTGTTGTCGCATGTTGTACTATTTTATGATAATAAAAAATTAGAGTTTAAGTTTTTCAATCTCAAAAAGCACTTAATTTTTAACTAGTTTTCGCTTATAAATATCTTAAAAATATTATAAGAATCTTGATATATCCATTCCAAATTTCAAAATTTAATCACTCTAAAATAAATAAATAAATAAATAAAATACTAAATGAATCCCAATTAATTAATTTTTGCAATATGGATATAGGCAAACATTATTCTTATTGAGCTCCTCTCAATAAAATAACCTGTTAACTCAAATGTTGATATTTTGATGGTTAGAATATGATCATCCAAGTATTTTTTTTTTTTAAAAAAAAGCTTTTTGATAGTTTCTCTCTCTTATTTTAATATAGAAAAACTGAAATACAAAGAAAATAAAGTTGCTGAAATGTTAATTTTTTTTAAAAAAAATCAAATGATAAAAAAACAAAAACACCAGGGATCAAACTTGTTTTTTGCAACAAAATCTAATTGGATTGTTTTTTTTTAATTTATATCCTCAATCCCGATTCAACTTTGATTTAGCAAAATAAAACCCTATCAACCTTTTAATACTAATGCAAATCCGGCATGAGAGATAATGCAAACTAGAAAAAAACTATAAACAAAAATAATCATGATAATATAACTTCCAATAATCTAATTGAAAAGTTATAAAGTTTAATGATTAAAAAAACACCACAATAAATAGTGCAATTAATAATTTTTGATAAAAATAGATTACAATTAATGTTCAAGATGATGCTTGATATTATAATAGCGATTATTTTTTAAAATATATTTTTTTAGAAATATATTAAAATAATATTTTTTTATTTTTAAAATTTATTTTTAACATCAAAACAATTTAAAAATATAAAATAAAAATTAATTTTAAGCAAAAAAATTAATTTTTTTTAAACATGTGGCAAGAAAACAAATACATCCTGCATCTTTCGGTTTCTTCTGTAATAATGTTCTTAACATTCATTCACATATTACAAACATCTCATTAAAAATTGGCCAATAACTTTGTGTTATAATGAAGTTATTGTTCTATCCCCAAGCCCTAACCAATGCCTATGCCATTGCATATTCCTCAAAACGACCACATTTCTCCCAAGCTTCTATCAGCTCTATCAAATAAAACGATTCTTCATCACAGGCAACTGAACAAATCAAATGGCAACATGAAAAAGGTCAAACTAGCCACAATCAGACCGTACATTTTCTCATCAACCCGTAACTACACACCTCTTCGCCCATCAAATGTATTCCCGCCAAATCAAGAAGACTACATTACCCACCAAACTCCCACCACTCTGTCCTCAGCTCTTCAACACTACATCAACTCAGATACCCCTTTTCATGGCCAAAAGATCCATACCCATATTTTAAAAACTGGGTTTCGACCCAATATTAATATCTCTATCAAACTTCTGATCCTCCATTTAAAATGTCGGTGTCTGAAGTATGCACACCAGCTGTTTGATGAATTGCCTCAACGAACTCTTTCAGCTTATAATTATATGATTGGTGGGTACTTGAGACAAGGGTTATTTGAAGAGTCGATTAGTATGGTTCGTAGGTTGGATCTTGATGGTGAAAGGCCTGATGGGTTTACCTTTTCGATGATTTTAAAGGCTTCTACTAGTGGTGCTAATGTTATGTTGCCCCGTAATACAGGGGGTTTAGTGCATGCCCAGATATTGAAACTAGATGTTAAGGCCGATGATGTTCTTTATACAGCGCTTGTTGATTCGTATGTGAAGAGTGGGAAGGTTGGCTATGCAAGGAAAGTTTTTGATCTGATGTTGGAAAAGAATGTGATTTGTTCGACATCGATGATTTCTGGGTACATGAATCAAGGCTTTGTGGAAGATGCTGAAGAGATTTTTTGGAAGACAGTTGAAAAAGACATCGTGGTTTTTAATGCAATGATTGAAGGTTATAGCAAATCTGTTGAAACAGCTATGAAAGCTCTTGAGGTATATGTTGATATGCAACGGTTTGGCTTGAGGCCTAACGGGTCCACTTTTGCAAGTGTCTCTGGGGCTTGCTCTGTGTTGGCAGGATTTGAGATTGGTCAGCAAGTTCAGTGCCAGATTATGAAGAGTGGGTTTTTCAACGGTGTAAAAATGGGAAGTGCTCTTATAGACATGTATTCAAAATGTGGTAGAATTGAGGATGCAAGAAGAGTTTTCAACTACATGCCAGTGAGAAATGTGTTTTCCTGGACTTCGATGATTGATGGATACGGGAAGAATGGAGAACCCTGGGAAGCGCTTGAGCTATTTCATAGGATGCAACAGTGCAATATTGAGCCCAATTACGTTACTTTCCTTGGTGCTCTGTCAGCCTGTGGACACGCTGGCTTGGTCACTAAAGGCCGTGAGATCTTTGATAGTATGGAGAGAGATTATTCCACGAAACCAAGGATGGAGCATTATGCTTGCATGGTTGATTTGTTAGGCCGTGCTGGAAATTTACAGCAGGCATGGGAGCTTGTTAAAGGAATGCCTGAGAAGCCAAATTCTGATGTTTGGGCAGCTCTGCTTAGCTCTTGTAATATGCATGGCAATGTAGAAATGGCACGTGTAGCTGCCAATAAACTTTTTAAGATAAATGCTATAGGTCGACCTGGTGCGTATGTTGCGTTATCGAATACCTTGGCCGCTGCTGAGAGATGGGATAGTGTGAGTGAGCTTAGGGAGATGATGAAGTTAAGAGGGATATCAAAAGATACTGCTTGCAGTTGGGTTGGGACTGAAGTTGATTTATAAGGTTTCGAGTTGCGCAAAAGATGTGAACAAGCATATTAAATGAGAAGGGCTATCTGTTTGAATTTATTTCTACATCATTGTTCACACGAGTCATTTATCTAAGGGCATTTCTGAAAAATATATCCAATTTTGTTGCACTTTGCTCGTAATGCTGCCATTGAAGCTTGCAAGATACACTAGACTAATTTACATTCTCAATCATGAAATTGATTTTACTATTACAACTTCGGAGCTTTGAATTGAGGTACAGACACTGATGAATTTTTGAGAAGTCATATAGCCATACAAGTCAAGAATTGGGGTTTACTCCTGAGAAGTTCAAGAAAGTACCCAAGGAACTCCCTTCAAGTTATCGAGTGTGATCTACAGCTGCCTGATTCAGTTACGTTCTCAAGGATTATGTGTCCTGCTCAACTCTCAATAGACAAAAGGAAAGTCTTATATCCTGGTATTTGGAAGTCCCGTTTCCTTGCCAATGCATGATTTTCAGTTGAGCAAGGTTGGTCATTATTCTTATAGGTGCCATTTCCTTTTTGAACAGAAAATTGGGATGGGAGATTTCCAGAATGGATTAGTGGTCAAAGTCCTTGGTGTCCAAAAGGGAGATGAAGAATAAGCCACAATTAGTCTCCTTCGACATTGATGTGAGTTTGCTCTCAGTTGTGGTTCTCATCTGGTGAATCAGGGGAAGGGAGGAAAAAAAACATGTGTTCTAACTATATTCATTGTTTTTTGTGGTTTAGTAAATTGATTGTCTTGAAAATAAAATATAATAAATTGTTGCTTAATTACTAGCCTTTAGTTAATAGTCAGTTAGTCATAAACAAACCTTTTCTTGTCATTCAGGATCATGGATCAACATTTTTTGTTTTTATTTTGGGTTCTAGAGATCAAGTTATAATTTAATATTTTTTAGCATAATCAAGTATTCGAACTACGGTGAACTGCAAACCCAATTATCCTAGGCTCAGCCAAGCTCTTAACCCAGATGAATGGGTTTTACGATCTATTAAACACAACATCTTCTAGATTCAGCCAAGTACTGAGCCTAATCGTGTATAAGTCTGGTCATCTGCCAGACCTAGCTTTCCTAGTCTCAACCAAGCATTGAGCCCAAACTTGAGCAGGTATGGTGATTTACCAAACTCAACATCTCCTAGACTTAGCCAAACACTGAGCCCAATTATATATGAGTTTGGTTGCCAGACCAAGCTCTTCTAACTCAAACAAGCATGTAAGCCCAAACATGAATGGGTTTAGTGATATGTCAAACCTAATTTTTTTAGGCTCTGCCCTAAGCGCCAAGCCCATGCCAGACCCAACATCTCTTGGCCTACGCTGAGCGTTGAACCTAATTATGTATAGGTACGGTGATCTACCAGACCTAGCTCTCTTGGGTTTAGCCAAATATCAAACCTAGGCATGAATGGATCTGACAACCAGACTCAACATCTCCTAGATTCAGCAAAGTTCTAAGCCCAATCATGTATGGGTTTGGTAATCTGCTAGACTTAGCTCTCTTAGGCTCAGCTAAGCACTAAGCCCAAGCATGTAGAGATATTTTCCCTTTGATCAAGTCAGAGATTTGTTTTCTCTTTGATAGAGGGGAGGGGGGAATGCGATGAAGAAAAGGAGATAATGGACTATAAAGATTTTATCTTTAGAAAATGGGTTCTCAATTTCCATTCTCTACTACATATTTATTTTCAGTCTCTCTTTAAAATATTATTATGTTTTCTTTTAAATAGATACTTGAGTATCGAAGAGTCCTCAAATTCATCAAAAAGAACTTCTTATAGGTATCAGACACCAACTACCTTGGATAGGAGAATGGATTAAATTGTCATAATCAAGAAATTAACTGATTATCTAAGACGTAAACCTTGTCCTCAAGCTACTTTGTTTTTTTGGGACAACATCATTGGCGTTGTTTATGGAAATCTGATAGAAAAGGCCATCAATAGTCTTCGAGAACTTGTCTATCAACGTCCCCAATCACCATCAATGGAAGATAATCAAAAACACTCTTGAAATGGGACGCGTTATGAGCTTTTGTATAGTTGTTCGCGTATTTTTCCATTAGAGCTTCAACAACTCTTTAACAAGAAGGAAAGGCTGTGTAGTAATTTGATTGCCTTAAGTATGGTTTTTCTACTTGCCCATGGGTTCAATGAGACGACCAAATTTAGGTTAGGTGTTTTCCAACTTCATGAGTACAGTTGGAGCCTCAACATTTTGGAAAGCTTTCAACAAGTGCAAGTAAAATATTGGTTCAAACCATAAAACATATGAAGTCTATTTACCAGTCATCCAAAAAACATCTATTGAAAAAACTCTATTCTCACCTTTTTTGGAGTTAAGACTATGATCTCAATAAAAATATCATCAAGACAATTACACCCCAAAAGGCAACAAAAATATATCATGGTCAATAACTAGGTATGTAACTTTCTTATATATAAATTAAATTATGCATATTAATGATGTCTTTTTTTTAAGAGATATCTAAGACAATGGTCTCACAACTTTTCAAGGATCAGATGGATTTTGTCTCTCTAATGCGACTGCATAAATTACCTTGAAAGTGATAGATCTGAAACCTCCCTAATACGATTGCACTATTCTTCAAGGATGGGATTGACATGATACTTTTTTGAGGTAACGGGGCTTCACAACCTTCTAAGGATGGGGTAAACTACCTCCATAATGATTTTTTGCTTAACGACAATAACATTAATCCCCACCTTCTGCCTAGCGGTTTTTCAACAATCCACTATAGATTCATTTGGATTTTCAGGAATTTACCTGAAACCATGATTTCCTCTTGATTTCAGGCAGGAAAGGAAAATCCCTTCTAAATCTTGATTAAGGTTAGACAGTTCAAAGTTCAAATTTGATAAATACTTTCTTATGTACAGGTGTTGGATCGATATAAAATTTTAACAATTTCTTAAGGGTTTGTGGACCTTGTATGCAATTTTTAATATGGGTGTTGGACCCATACAAATTCAAGTTTGATAAATGTATTTCTGTGTACGAGTGTTGGACCCATACAACTTTTTAACAATTTCTTAAGGGTTTATGGACCATGTATGAGATTTTTAATGTGGACGTTGGACCCATACAAGTTCAACCTTGATAAAAATATTTCTATATACAGGTGTTGGATCCATACAAAATTTCAAATCTATTTTAAAGGACTTAAACCGCGCATGGAATGTTTACTACGGGCGTGAGATCCGTACACAAGAGTAAACAAAGAAATAAATAAGAATCAAAATGTTATAAAATAAAAATGCCACATAAATAAACCCCTCAAAACTAGGGGTGTGTACATTAATAAGGGGAGATGGGGAAAGAAGGCTTAAATATCTAGTTTGGGCTCCTCAGCTAGTTATTCCCCACGTTGGGCAACAACAACCCTAACTGGGAGCACATCCACAAAGTTAGGCACTAGGACTAGATGAAAGACGATGCTAAAATCTACATGTATTTCCCTTGATTAATTGAAGAAATACAAATTAGACATTGTAAGGATTATATTATCTCTAACTGTCTCCCTCAAAGCTGCAGACCCCTCAAAAAATTCCTGAAAATCCTTAGAGGAGTTCCTCAAAACCTCAAACTAAGCCCAAGAACTTCAGGTTTTTTTCATGATAGCAAAAAGCTCAACCCTAAGACCGTATTATATGGTCTTCAACTAAAAAATCTCTCACTTTAGGGAATTCACTTGGTTGTAGGTGCCCTGAAGTAGTTTGTTATTAGAGTCTAACTAAAGAACAATGCCTTATATTTGTTCTTTCAGCATTGAATAAACCAACTCGAAGCTCTTCAGTTTGGCCTTTATAGTAGTTTAACAGCTTGAAGGTAGCTTGGTTTGCCCTGTTTGGCCTCCCTTGCATGATTCCTTTCGACCACCCAATGCTTTTTTGAATGAGTTCACATTTTGAAGGTTTTCCAAAAAACAAGTGTTAGGAACAATAGTCACAGAACTAAACAAAAGGTGAATGAGAAGGTTCCTTACATTAAACGTCATTTGACCAGCTAGAGCTAAATAATGATTATAGCTCTCATCAGACATCATGAAGATGTTTGATGGGATGATGAGAATCTTGTACAATAGTCTTATCACCTAAAAGCCAGCCTCTCAATACCTGACCTTTCACTAATAATAGCTTCCATAAAATGCCTTTTCTTATCAATCAAGGCGGGGAAATTGAAGGGGGCTCAGCCAAGAATGAGGCTGGCAAAAGCATCCTTAAACTTAGCTCTATCAGGAATAACCCAAGTAGAATGCCCAGCTGTTGCAGCCTTTGCCAGTAAGGCTAGAAGTTAAAGCAAAGAAAATGTTATCATATGAGCTTCTACAATCAAGATAAGAACATCAGGCTCCACAAGGGTGGAGACTCTCTTCCTTTTAAAATGGGTGGCAACGCTCGTGATCATTTCAGGGGGACTCAAATCTACTTGACCCTCGGTTAGGAGAGTATGACTGCCTTAACTTCATTTTCTGTGAGAGTTTTGACTCTCATTGTTGTTTCTTTGAGAATAGAGAGTTCATCAATAATGATGGGGTAATCTTTCATCACTTCTTTAGCCCTGCCATCAACCACGACAAGAGATGAAGACTTTTTTGGTGAACTTTCTTCTATAGACCTTGCTGAAGTTTCTCTATATCCTTTAGTTGCTAGCCCTGTATAAATAAAAAAATTAATAATCAACTTGGAAATAAAGCAACAAAAGAATAAATAATCGATATACTATGCATATCAACCTGATAATATCCTTCGGTCATCCTATTAACTTCATACTTTGTTGAAGTCGAGGCTAGCACAACATATGTTTTCTCCTCATCTGAGCACAGACAAGGCTTGCAGTTTATATCAGGGCGATGAGCCCTCTAGTAATGAGAACAACCCTAGATTTTCTGCATTCTACCTTTGTGATTGATTGGCCTATTATACCTCACTGTCAGTTATCTTCCCTTTTATTTTTTGACATGCATAGGCTTTCCACACAGAGTTCCTTTCATAGCTCATGTGGGTCTATTGGTGAAGGTAGAAAAATAATGCAAGTTGTTACCACCATTGGTGCTAGCAACCAAATGATAGCAACTTCTAAAGATATTGACCGAAGGCTCAATTCCAATGAGTTTACAAAACTTGTCAAAAGTGAACAAAATGATCCACCCATTTGGATGAAGCCGGTCTCAATCTAGCTGGTAATATTTGAACACTTCCCTCACGAATCCTTGAAGAAGGAAAGAATACCCTATCGCATACATGCAAAAAGGAGTCATAATCTTAAAATAACCCTAGGCAAAGCCTAAGGTCTCCTGATTGATATGCCTAGCTTGGTCAGGCATCTAAGTTGTGTGTACTCCTCAATATAAAGGCGAGAAACAAACTCTATATCCTCTGCACCTAAAGTGCTTGGAACATCCTCCTCAGGGTTTTGAGGTAGCCTCTCCCTCTCTTGGGATTCCTTGGTAACAATAGGAGAAAAACTTTTGGGAGGAGAGATACTCTCCTCCCGACCAGTTGTGGACACTGGAGTGTCACTGCCTCTAGTCTTATGGCCTAGTCTTATGGACCCCCCAACCCCTACCACTTCTTCCAGTCTCGAGTTGAAACTTGAACTCCTTTTTTAGGGCAACAACACCTTTTTTTTATAGACAAATCTGATTATTTTTTTGTTTATCTTTTGGGTTTGAAACAGAGAATGAAAGAAGTTGGTGATGGAGAATACTTAGAAATAAGTTTGTCTCCTTGTATTGGAACTAAAATAGTTTGGGATCTTTAATAGAATGTTTTTCAAAAATTAAAAAAAGTAAAAAAAAAAGATAGAGGCAAAAAAGAGTAGGGTTATAAAGAAAACATCTTTCTACCCTCACCGTTAGATGAATGGCTTTTCATGCCATTTCAAATCTCCAAACATTCACTTAGTTACTGTATTAAATACAAGCCTTCATTTTCCTTCCTAAGAGACGCCTTCTTTAAATAAAAATGAGTCATCTGGCCATGAGGAATCCTAATAGTTCTCTAAATGATAGAAAAATCTTATAGAAAAGATAAAAAGGGGCTATCATTTACTGTTGGTACCCTTTTCAAATCTTTGCGTAATAAATATGCAAAGACTTAAGGGACTATTGATGGATCAACATATTTTATTTTTGTTTCTGTTTTTATTTTGAGTTCTTATTTAAAGAGACCAGAGACAATATGATAACTCAACATCCCTATACTCAACCAATCACTAAGCCTAACTATGTATGGGTCCAGTGAATTGCCAGACCCAACTCTCTTGGGCTTAGTTACACGCTAAGTTGAGGCATGAATCGGTCTCGCAACCTGTCAGACCCAGCATCTCCTAGGCTCAGCCAAGTGCTGAACCCATGCTTGAATGGGTTTTACGATTGTCAGAACCAATTCTCCTAGGCTCATTCAAGGGCTAAGCCCAATTATGTATGGACATGGTCGCTAGACCTAACTCTCATGGACTCAGCTAAACGATAAGCCCAGACATAAATGGGTTTGATGATTTGTCAAACCTAACATTTCATGGGCTTGACTAAACGCTAAGCCTAATCATGTATGGTTCTAGCAATCTACCATACCTAGCCCTGCTTGGCTCAGCCAAGCACTAAGTCCAAGCATGTAGAGATATTTTTTTTTTATCAAGTCAGAGATATTGTATCTATTTAATAAACAGGAGGGGGGAATACGATAAAAAAAAGGAAAGGATGGGTTATAAAGACCCATTGGGATCTTTAGAAAAGAAGGTTCTTAATCATCATTAATTCTCTACAACATATTTATTTTCAGAGTATCTCTCTAAAATATCATTGTATTTTCTCTAAAAAAGATACTTACTTGAGCATCGGAGAATCTTCAAATTTACCAAATGAAACCTTTCGCATGTATCAGGCACCAACTACCTTGGTTAAGAAGAATGGATTAGATTTCTAGAACCAACATATTAACTGATTATCCAAAATGTAAACCTTGCCTTTAAACTACTTGAATGTTTTTAGGACATTATCAAAGGAGAAAGTGAATGAGAGTGAAGATTTCCAAGCTTTTTTTAAAATAAAAAAACTCTGTCACGGCATCAAATATATAATTTGAGTAAAACGTTATTATTTATATGGAAATAAAACCATATGCATTCACATTAGATTAGCAATAACTACTAACCAAGTCACTTTCTAGTGGATTTCTTTATTATCTATCCATGTTTTTTTTCTCAAGATAAAGAAACAGATCAACTAATTTGAGTTTAAAAAATCTTCATTGAATAAGGAAAATGGTTCACTCACAAGGAAGTTTCAATAATCCTCCATTAAGAATACTGAAATGTACATGGGAATTTGGCATAGTTAGTTGGTCATCCGTTTCTTTCAATGCTTGTGGGCTCAGTAGTGGCTAAACATCACGTATAAATAAACAAGTTTTTAGCTGTTAGTCTCATTGATGTTTTTCTCTTATACACTCCGTCAAACTTTCATGTATTTGTTCTACCTATAACATAGACTTCCAACAAAAACAAGCAAACCTCATAACAAGAAACCATGTGTTGTTGCTGCTGTGATGATGATTGTAAATGCAGGCTTTTAGGCTTTCTCTTAGGCCTGCCTTTTGCTTTCCTCTCCGTAATCCTCTCTATCATCGGGGTGTTTGTGTGGATTATTGGGTTAGTATTATTAACTTTCTTTACAATTTGATTCCTTAAAGTTTGAAGAACTTAAATATTATACAATGGATAGATGTTTGCTTGTGTAGTACTAGATTTTTATGGCATGAAACTAATGTGGAGTTGGCTTATTTTTGTGTACAGATTGGTGTTGACTTGCATATGCCCTTGTTACTTGTGCGTGACCATCATAATTGAGTTTGCACCGGGGTTGATCAAGGCTCCCATTCTGGTTATGAAGTGGTTCACCTCAAAGATTCCTTGCTAGGATTCTTGATTCAGAGTGCATATAAATGTCAAGATTTGTCAATTTCTGTTTTGCAGTATATACGATTGCATTCATTGTTGATTATTGTTAGATGTAGTTTGACTTTTATTTGGATATGGGAATAGGATGCCTGTATTTTCTGGCCAATCTTGATTCCCCATGTTCTTTACCTTTTGCTAAATTTGATTATTCCGTCTTTTGATTATTTGACATATTATAAGATATGAACGCAACTTGTTTTTTTTTACTTTATTTCAATTATTAAGTTGAAAACATAATAGCTAGTGCTTAATATTAAGTTAAGCCAGTCCAAGGGCTTATGGATTATAGCCTATCTATCTATCTAATATGACGGATGATAGGTTTAAAATTCATGAATATCATAAGAAAAAATATATGATTTTTCTTTCTCAAGGAAAAAAAAAAAACCCTACAGTCTCTCTATATATGATGATATTTCTTTTCAAATCCAGAAAATCTCCTCTCCAAAAATGTCTTTTAAAAATCCAGACTCATTGGAATTTGATCGTTCCCTTGCTGAATGGGTTCACTAGTAAGCAGGTGCTTGCCAACAGCGAAATACACAGCATGGAAAGCCTATCTGGCCCAATCTTCATTGGGCAAGATTAGACTGATAGGCATAATGGGTCAATCTTCAAACCATCAGACTGTTACTGTGTATGATGATGGCATTTGCAACAGATAGAATTATTATCATCCAAAGTTTCTTTATAATTTGCTCAAATTGAAATATTCTTTTTTATCTTCAATAATCAAAATTTAGATCAAGTTGCAATAGGTAAAATTTGGGATGGCAACCAAAATTGCATCAGTTAAGATTATAGTTAAGTGGATTTATTAACGAAAACCTAAAAGCTATGGAAAAATAAGTGTGCACCAAGACAGTTTACTCGGATTGGAATATATTTTTTTTCTTTGATCATTAAATTTCTTTTTATTGATTTTGTCCATTTTGCTTTAATTTAGTTTTTTTATGAGATTATGAGAATGCCAGAAAAATCTCTTTCATTTTATATTAAAAAAACTCGATTTTATTAAATAAGAAAAAAAATTTATTAAAAGTTGAGGATCAAAATTCATAAAGAGGCAAGCAAATAAGGTCTTTTATTTGCCAGTACTGTACATCCAGCGCATTGTTAAAAGAAATTTGCCTTTGAATTTTTTTATATATGTTTTAGTTTGAAACTCTTACATTTTGGTTCAAAATATAATTTTGGATACATTTTTGTCCATACGAGTATGAGATGAGTGAGAGTCATCGTAAAAAAAAAAAAAAGTGATCAATGAAACTTTAACCATCTCTTCTTTTATTTTCATATTATTTTTGTTTAATTTGAATTGTTTAACATAGTATCAAAGCATGGTTTCATAGAACGAGACTTATTCTCAAACACAACTTTCACGGATCTAATTTTTTAGAGTGATATTTATTTAGTTTCTGCAAATCTGGTATTTCATCTTCCCTTTAGTTTCAGCAATTTGGTAATGTTTCTGTAATTTGGTATTTTGTTTTCTCTTCAGTTTCTGCAATTTGGTATTTACGTATGTTTCTGTAAATTTGATAGATATTTTTTCAGTTTCTATGATATTTGTTCAATTTCTACAATCTGGTATTTTGTTTTTCGCTTCTTTTGCATTCTGGTTTTCTTTGTTTATTGATTATGACTACTGAAAAAGATGATTCGCTTTAGTCTGTGAGTGTGAGGTTGAATGGAAAGAACTATTTGTATTAGAGTTATGTAATGAGAAATTTTTTTAAGGGTAAAAAGATGTGGGGATATGTTAGTGGAACTTATGTGATACCTATGAATACTGATGAAGGGTATGCTGCTTTGATAGATGTATGGGAAGTAAACAATGCAAAGATTGTTACTTTGATTAATAATTCTATTAAGCATTCCATAGGTATACAGTTGGTGAAGTATGAGATAACAAAAGAGGTTTGGGATCATCTGCAAAGGTTATTCATACAATCAAATTTTACAAAACAGTATCAATTAGAGAATGACATACGAGCTCTTTACAAGAAAAATAAGAGTATTCATGAGTTTTATTCTGTTGTGATAGATCTTTGGGATCAAGTGGCTCTTACAGAATTAGCAGAATTAAAGGCATGTGTGCCTATATTGATCGTAGAGAGTATCAATGATTGATACAATTTTTAACATCATTTCACAGTGATTTTAAAGGATTTAGAGGTTCAATTTTGCATCGTTCTCCATTGCCCTCTGTTGCTAGTGAGTTTTACTGACTGAAGAAATACATCTCCGGTCTTATTCTGGAAAAAAAATTCTATCTGCTTCGAATCCTTCTATATTAAAAGTACCCTCTAAGTCATTCTCTAATAATCAGAATAAGCCTTACACAAGGGTTGCCTTCAACGAGTGTAGTTTCTGTAAGCAGAAAGGTTCTTGGAAGGCTTAGTGTCCCAAGTTGAGACAATATAATCAAGCTTGAAAGTATGGTAGTTAGTCACAATCTAATGGTCATAGACCACCTCAAGGTTATTAACCACCTCACCACAATACTGCAGCAGTAATTTCATCAGGCTCTATCACTTATCCTAGTACTCTAGCTAAACAATTTCAAAAGTTTCTCTCCTTACAGCTATAAACAATGTTCACTTCTTCTTTTGTAGGCTAATTACCTCATAGCTCCTCAGGTATGTCACATTCTGAATGGGTATTAGATTCTTGTGCTTCACATCATATGTCTCTAAATTTTTTATCTTTTACTTATGTGTCCTCTTCGTCCTCTATCCTTGTTATGACTGTTGATGGCAATCTCATGTCCTTAACAGGTGTTGATTCTGTTGTCACACCTCACTTGTCTCTCCCTAATGTTTATCTTATTTTAAAACTCAGATTGAATCTTGCTTCTATTGGTCAGTTATGTGATTTTTATGATTATTTAGTCATTTTTTCCTCTTATTTTTGCTATATACAAGATCTGCAATCTTAAAAGTTAATTGGGACATGTCTTATAAAGAATGAATTATATATTTTGGATGAGTTAAAAGTGTCTGTTATTGTTGCTGCTATTACTAGTGTTCATTTGTCTTCTTTTCATTCGACTCCATCTTCTAGTTTTTATTTATGACATTCTCATCTACATCATGTTTTGTCTTCTCATTTGAGATTTTTGGCATCTAGAAAAGCTTTAGAAAATTTACAAACTTGTGATATTTTTTATTGTAGTGAATGTAAACTAACAAAATTGTTTGCTTTATCTTTTAATTGAAGTATTTCCATTTCTTCTTCTTCATTTGACTTGATTCATTCTAATGTATGGGGATTTTCTCTTGTTTCCACAAAAAAAAGGTCTCGATATTATGTATCTTTGATTGATGATCATACTCATTATTGTTGGGGTTATTTAATGAAACATCATCCTGAATTCTTTGAGATATATAAAGCCTTTCGAGCTCTTGTCAAAACAACATTCTATTGTTATCAAATATTTTAAGTGTGATTTGGGTGGGGAACACACCTCTAATAAATTATGTGAGTTGTTTGCTTTAAATGGAACTATTCATCAAATTTTATGTACAGATACTCTGAATAAAATAAAGTTGCTAAAAAAACATAGGTTTATTGTCAAAATTACTATTTTTTTTATTATTTGCTTCTGTTTTTAGTAAATTTTGGGGAGAAGTTGTTAATAAAATTTCTATAATATCTAAAAATACTAATAAAAAATATGTTGCTATGATAGATATACGAAATCAAACAATACAAATATAGTTGCTAGAATTAACGAGTATTCTCTAAATGTCAAGTCACAACAAATAAGCCACCGACAGGCTATTGAGTGATTGTTAGATATTATTGTACGGAGACAATTCTGACTCCTGCAAGAATCCGCCCCTCCCATCAAAACATGTGCACTCAATTTTCAACTTTTGCTGCTTCATAATAATTACGCCTCCAGATGAACAAGGAAAACCAGCTTGTTTAAAAGAAATGTCAATAAAAGGGTCATAGTTTGATGATTAAGATCATTTTTGTTTATGCGATGAAAAAATATTTTTAAAATTTTTTATGTTTTTTTTTTATTATTATTTTACGTGTATGAACAGTTATATATGAATGTGTATATTCAATTTCATTTTATGGGGCTGTGGCAGAACAAAATAAATTAAATTAAAATCTCTGGTCCTTGAAAAAAAAACAGAGAATTCAGGATGAGATTCTTTT
>Ga0325411_1004751_pt1 | contig 15195 bp, 11 predicted proteins | sample PopdelMetagenome_13_FD_206181 | JGI IMG/M metagenome (GOLD analysis project Ga0325411, IMG submission 206181) | Populus deltoides microbial communities from Bellville, Georgia, United States - Xylem-PdIQD-R4 | ecosystem: Host-associated > Plants > Phyllosphere > Stem > Wood/Secondary xylem... | reverse complement strand
TAACTGGAAAAAAGAAGATGAAGACAGGAGGGAAACTACCCTCTCTCTTTTCAAGTGTTTGTTTGTGTAGAAAGTAGAATCCAAAATCCCTATTTATTTAAGATCTTTACTCATCACTGACTCGCTCTTTCTGTGGGTGAGTTAGCTTTCGCGTTAGGGTTTCATTCATTTCATTACTTGTAAGCCCTCGCTTTCTTTTTGTTTGACTACATAATCACAATTCACAGCTTCATTTTTGCTTATTGCTTTTTTGATCGGCTTGGTTTTGCAGATACTTGACGATTTTAGCTAAATTCAATTCAATTATACAGAATGGTATCTTTCTTTCTTCATTAATTATTATTATTGTTATTCCTTTTTTGTTTGTGTTTGGTGATAAAATTTGAGAGTTTACTAATCAAATTGAATGGATGATCAGAATTACCTAATTGGAGCTTTCAAGCCTTCATGTAATATCTCCACCACTTTTTCCGATGCAAAAAATCGCAAGCAGGTGTTTTTTTTTTAAATTTTAATTTTAATCAACTGGATCCCATCCATCCATCATTGTTTGTGATTGTGGACTCATCAAATCAAATCACATTGGGCTGATTGGTAGGTTCCGATGAAAAAGGAGAATGGTCAAACAGTTATGGTTCCCCTCTTCCACAGTCAAGAAAACATTGCTGGACAGGTGCTCTGTAGTAATGCTGTATATCTTGCTTGATTCATCTTGGCTTCTTCATTAATAAATTTTTATTTTTATTTTTCCTTCAGATTTCTATAGAGCCTCTCCAAGGGAAGAAAGTTGACCACAATGGTGTTAAAGTTGAACTTCTTGGCCAAATTGGTTAGTCAAGTTTTTTCATTGCATTTCTTGCCATTTGCAACTGCTGTGCGTTGAGTTGCTTCTTTCATTTCTTGAAACAAAATGGTTTCTCTTTGTAAGCCAGCCTCCCAGTAAACTTACCCTTTGCTATTATTCATTCATCCATGACTGGCAGTCGAGTCCAAACTTCAAATATTGCCTTTTGTTAATTTTCATATAAAAATATTGTTAAATATTCTGGTCCTCTTCTCAGGATTGTTTTTGTTAATGGTTCAGGCATGATACAAAACCAGACAAGTAATTTTAAACCTGTTGTTGGATTGGCTCTCTCTGAATATTCTTCGTTAATTAAAAAAATATAAAAAGCTTCTAATGCTAGCTTTACCAATAATAATAATAATAATAATAATTTATAACTACTTCTTTGTTTCTTTTAAAAATAAACATTAATGAATTTTATGAGCTTTGCTAGCTATCCTACAGTGATTTTGAACTGCTCTGTTTTCTACTTGGTTGAAATTGGATTGTTTTGTACTATTTGCATTTTAATTTTTGTCAACTCTCCTGCGTGCATGCATTATTTTGTCCTTGAATTGTTTTCCAAAGATTTAAGGAACTTTTTGTTCTACTTCGCAGAGATGTATTTTGATAGAGGCAATTTTTATGACTTCACGTCACTTGGTGAGTATTCTATAAATGACTTTTATTGCTTTAATTTTAGTTTTTTCTTTACACGGTTCCTGTTTAGTATGTGGAAGTCTATTTTGTTTATTGCAATGGTAATTGAAAACCAGATTGGATCAGCTGACCTGACTTGAAAACCAGTGAACCCTTTAATTTGGTTTAGGTTACCTCCCAAGTCCTTCCTAGTAAAATCCTTGGTGAATTGTTTTGCCAATGATGAAACTGGTCATTGAAGAGGAAGCACAATAATCAATGGCCTGGGTTTACAATTTAACTTCTGATAAAAAGGTTGAACTTATAATGGTTCAGTGTCTCAAACACATGCTGTGCTATTTGGAGAAATGGGTGCCCTACTAAGCTATCAACTTTTTATTATTTCTTTACTCCTTGTTTTGTATGCGATTGAAAAATAGTGTGTACCATGCATGTTACTTTATCTTTCTTTATAAATTCCATGTTTTATGAACCGTTGCGTACTTTTATCTGCTATAAAAATTTGCGTTATTAATTATCAACGATATATGACTGCCCCCTCAATTGCACTCTGCTCACGACCTTGGAAATAGCCATATTTGTACCCAAACAATAATTGATTGGATTTCAGACATGATTCCACCTTCTCTTGCTTTGCAGTACGTGAATTAGATGTTCCTGGAGAAATATATGAAAGAAAGACGTATCCATTTGAGTTTTCCACAGTTGAAATGCCATATGAAACGTATAATGGGGTGAATGTGAGGCTCAGGTATACCACTTATTTAGTCTTAAAATTTGCAAGTTAAATATTTTTTTCCTTATCCTTTCTGTTGATTATTTCAAGGTGTTTTGTGGACATTGTGCTGTTAGTTTTCCTCTGCAAATTATTTCAAATTCAGTATAAGCAGTTTTGAAAATGGTTTTAGATTCTCTCTTTGTAAGTTTTAATAATCCAATTGCACTAGTCCTCATCTGCAACTAAAACATGGAAGCAATGGTAAACATGGTAGCTCCATGCATTGTTTTACATGTCAAGGCATAGCATGACTTTAATTTGGTTATTGAGTAATTTAAAAATACAAGGCTGCAGTTGATTACTTATTTCTACAATTGAAGCAAAAAGCAATTAAGAATAACATCACAATCTCGTATCATTTCTTGATCATAAATATATCTCTATCAAACTGTTGGCATTTCATGTTTCTTTACCTTTAATTTGTCATCTTTGAAGTTCAGCCTGTGGAGTAAAATAGCGGTTGTCACTAGTTCATCCTAATGTACATCGATAGTCTTAATATACAAATTATTGGAGATGTGTTTTTTCACTCAATAGCATGGAGAGAATAGAGATAAGAGTGGAGTACAAAAGGAGTGGTGGAATAATATAAGATTAGGAATAATCAGTTGCTTGGTACTCAGGATGGAGATCTAAAATAACTGAACTTTGTGAAATGAAATAGATAAATGATATTATAATAGTTAATTGATGTCTTAATGATTTGCTCATTTTCCTTCTACAGGTATGTTTTGAAAGTGACTGTCACTCGTGGTTATGCAGGAAGCATAATTGAATACCAGGACCTTGTGGTAATTTTTTAAAAACTTATCACCCGTCTCTCATGTGTGGGCTGGCGCGCATGCACACAGTTTGCTTATTAATATATCTCTCAGACTATAGTCTTGTATTTTGCAAATGGGACAAATCAAGTTGCCTTTTCTTGTTGGTTTATGAACTTGTTTTATCTGTATAGCAGAGTGCATTTTTGGGAGCTTAGAGTGTCTTTATAATGGCAAATTAGACATTGACCTCACATATTTAGCCTGAATAGTTTTATAATAGCTGCATCATGTTTAATTCATTTCATACTATTCACATGCCTTTTCTATTAACACCTTTTGTGTTTGTCTTGTATTTCATTTTTATGTACCAGGTTCGCAACTATTCCCCCCCTCCAACAATCAACAACTGCATCAAGGTAAGTGCAAAATTCTACTATCTGTACCTGAAACCTGAGCTTCACCATCCATCTCTCAACTCATTGTGATGCCTCTGGTAGTTTCAAGTAGACAACTCCTTAATGTACAAAGTAATGAATAGAAACCTTGCAATAGTCATAGTATACAATAACCAGATAGTTCTGTGCCCTGGATGTCCATTTTTTGACTAGTCTAACTCTTTATATTCTTCCTAACAACTTGTGCAGATGGAAGTTGGCATTGAAGATTGCCTGCACATTGAATTTGAATACAACAAAAGCAAGTAAGACAATATAGATTCTGTGAATAGGCTTTTTTCAATCTCATTATGCTTGTTATGCTCTTCTTTGGGCTTTAGTAATCCAAGTGTGGCAGGACAATCAGATCTGTAATTTGAAAATTCTTGTCTTGTGGTTGTTGGCTATGTTCAACTGTGGCTTCTAATCAACCAAGGTGCCTTTCCGGTCATTGCACTTTGATGTGTCTAAACCTGGTGGTTCAAACAGTTTGTTTAGCACCACACTTGGGAGCTAAATTGTTTAGTTGTAGAACTGATTGAAATTTCTGCTATGTGACTTTGAAGGATCTCCCAATTGACTCATTGGAAATTAAACCATGCAGGTATCATCTAAAAGATGTGATTATTGGAAAGATATATTTTCTTTTAGTAAGAATCAAGATAAAAAATATGGATCTTGAGATCAGGCGTCGAGAATCAACGGGATCAGGGACCAATACACATGTTGAGACAGAGACACTAGCTAAGTTTGAGTTGATGGATGGTGCTCCTGTCAGAGGTATGTTCACCATTCTTCTTGAAATTTCTTGTAATCTAACCAAAATAACCAGAGGCAGTATATGATGAAATGCAGCACAAACTAATACTCCACTTACAAATTATCTTTGTGATGAGTTGAAAAGTCTTTTGACCAGTGTTTCTACTTCACAAGTAAACGCTGACCTGAGTTTTAAATGAATCTCTTATTTTTATTTTTATTTTTATTTTTTTTCAAATTTAGGTATGTTTTGATCTCTTTCTTATACTTGAGTCGGAAATATCCTTGTTTTTTGTTATTCTTCAAGGCAGTGACATACAAGCATGTGGATATTGTTTCAGGTGAATCAATTCCCATCAGATTGTTTCTTAGCCCTTATGAACTGACACCGACCCATCGCAACATTAACAACAAGTTCAGTGTGAAGTATTATTTGAATCTTGTTCTGGTTGATGAAGAGGATCGTCGCTACTTTAAGCAACAGGAAATTACGATATACAGGCTGCAGGAAAGTTCTTAATCATGTTTGATACTCAGTTATTGTTTTATCCACTGAAAAGAGAATAGATGGTTAACTGTGACACCTTGTATAGCCTTGAAATTGTCAGAGAGGGTCTTGTTTTTTTATTGGTCTAGAATGGTGTCTACACTTGCTTGGTTACTCCGTTGATTGTATATTGCTGAAATTGAGTACATGGGTCACATGGAGACCTGTGTTTGCTTTCTTGCTTCAATCATAAAAAAAAAATTGTTTTTCTGTTGCCAACTGTCTTGGTCAGCATTGCAACTGCAGCATGTGCATCCTGCAGCTTAGATGCCCCCCCCACCCCCCATCGAGGGATGATCAGGATCAATTTCTGTTCATTATTGGTCTTCATATTTTGCCTGGAAATGTCCCGAAGAGTGGTTATACTTTTTGTGCTTATTTGGACAAGTCCATGAAACGTATAAATCCTTTGCCAGAAAAGGGCTTGCTTGAGAGTTGAGAACCTGTGGCTAAAGTTGTCCCTATAAGTTTATCCGTGCGTGCTCACCTGTGTTATCTGGCATTCCATGTTCAGTTTTCAATTCTGTGTGCTTATGCTTCTAGCTTCTTTGCTGGTCGTTATCCTTGGTTGTTTTGGGAATTCTGAGAATTCAAAGTAAAAGCAGAGGTGCACCGTAGCATATCAGTAGAGTTCGTAGAATTTTGGAGCTCTCAGCAATTTCTTGCTCAATTAATTACTTAATGATTGTATTTGTATTTTTTGTTTGGAGATATATTAAAATAATTATTTATTTAATTTTTAAATTTATTTTTAAGAATAATTTAAAAATACTAAAAAAATTAATTTTAATCCACACTTTCAAGAGGCCATGGAGCATTTATGTTTCAGTAAAGACTAGCATAGTACCTGCTCATTGCCGGTGATAAGTCTATAAAATCTATTTAATATTTTAATTAATTTAAAGATTTAAGTTAATGAGATTAAAATAAATCAACATTAATTGTAGAAATGTTTTAGTTGAAAGTATATTTTTTAATAAATCAATTATTCTCGAAGCTGCTTTCCTTCAAAAGTTATTAGTGAGACCAAGGGAGCATTCATTCGAAAGAGGTTGATTTCCGATAACATTCTAGTTACATATCAGAGCATGCATCTTCTTAGAAATAAGCGCAATGGTTCTCGTGAAATGGCTTTGAAACTTGACATGAGTATGCGTTTTTTTATTTTTTTTAATTGGATGTTCAGACCATCTTGTATGTACCTCGATTAATCTTATAGGCCAGAAGTTAACGACAATGTAAGTTTCTAGTGGCCATCATATTAGCAACCACAGGGTTCGAATCTAAAACCAAAAAAAGAACAAACCTTTTAATTCCAAGTTCTTACCACTAAACCATCTACTAAATGGTTTCATGAGTAATCGTTCTTGATGGAGCTGAATGCTCTAGTTGAGTTTTCATGGCCCCTGGTTAAACTGGATTATGCAATGAATAACCACTGTTACTTATCATGCAGAGGAATTAGACAGGAAGACCCATTATCGCCATTTTTGTTTCTCTTGTGGGCTGAAGGTCTGACATGCTTGTTGCGCCAAGATGAGTATCTAGACATTGTCTCTCAGTGTCACATCCTCTTTGCAGCTTATTCACATCTCTTTTGTGGTGCTGATGATGTTGAGTGCACTGCTACCCACACTGTTAATTTATTGGAGTCAAAACTCTTTTTCAACAAGAACACCGCTCAAAGGCCTCGGAATAGATTGGCAAGTTCCTTGCATGTTGGTGCTCAAGACCGTTCTCTAGGGCTTCCATCTACCATTCAAAAGTCAAAACGCTAAACTCTCGCTCAATCTATACCATGGCCTGAGAAATTACTCTGAGATTAATAGTCTGTGGCCACGACAATTCCAATCTACAGAGTGGCCGGCTTCAAACTGCGTTCCTCTCTGTGCCCAGATGTAAGCAGAATGGTAGCTAGATTTTGGTGGGGTCAGCGCAATGATGGAAGGAAAACACACTGGTTAAGCTGGCGTTCGTTATACGAGCACAAAGGTCAGGTTGGTATGGGTTTTAAAGATCTTGAAGCGTTTAACTTAGCAATGCTAGCAAAACAAGGATGGAGGTTACAGTTATATGTTCTTTGAAGGCAAATATTTTCCTTCCAGCTTTTTTCTTAAAAGCTACCACAGCAACCGATCCTTCATTGGGATGGTGAAGTGTATTAATGGGTAGAGAAGCTCTGAATGAAGGTTTAAGATGGTGCAATATTGCCACTGGATGTTTAGTTGATTGTATGGATGATCCTTACTTACTCTGTAAACCTCTTTTCAGGCCAATATCATCACGTCCTCTTCCTAGTACTATACACTGAGTGCATGGACTGATTGACTGGAATGTTAGAAGCCGGAACGAGTCCTTCTTTTCCTCCTTTCAGGCTTGTATGACATTTCTCTTCTGATGGGAAATACTAGGTGATTCTCGTGTTGTGATTTCGGCTATGAAGAAGAAGAGATGTTTTAACCTCAGTGATCTTCACTTAGTTCTTTTAGAACTTGGAGTGATTGTTCTCTTTCTTGTACCAAAAGAGTGTAATTCGGCTGTTCATGCACAATGCTTTCATTGGTTTTCACTCTTGCGATAATGTTGAAGTTGCTCGGAGATCATGATGCAAAGTCAAACATATGCAAATATTTTTTTTATAAATTAAAGCTCGTGTGTGTAAAATTCTTCAAATATTAAATACAAAAATATATTACAAAAAAAATATTAAAAAAAAGCTTGAAAAACTCATGAGCTATGTTATAAGACCGAAATAAACTAATAAAAAAGAAATTGAAGGTGACCACAAATCAATCTTTAAAAAGAATATAGAATAATAAAATTGTAAAAGAAAATAAGAAAAATGGCTACCGAACCACATTAACTTCTCAAACTCTTTATCAGTCATTAGATCGGAAGCACCACAAATGGAGAAACCGCAAAGCCCAATACCCAACAAATCAAACGTTAAAGGATAAAACTGGAAAAAAATCAATCACCCAAAAAAAATATAATTAAAAGAATGAGAGCAAAAATCAAAATAAAAAATAAATTATAGGTCATCATAAAAATTTAAATTGGAGGGTTAAATTGAAAAGAAAAGAATTAACAAAAGGAAAACGAAATTAAAAGAATAAGGGATAAATTGAAAAAAATAAAAATAAAATAAACTTTGATTGAGTGATCAAATTGAAAATCAATAAAACTTTAACAAAAGAGCTAAGAAAAAAATCAAAACAATAAGGACCGAATTGAAAAAATAATATATAAAAAATTATAATTTAAGAAAAAAATTGAAAACATAAAAAAAAATTATAGAAGGGTCAAGGTTGAAAATAACCAATAAAAAAAATATAAGGACTGAAATTAAAAAATTTAAATAAAAAAAGATAAATGTATACTTTCTCTAGAAGAGAAAGAAAAAAAAATAACCATCGACAATAAATCATTCATCATCTGTCACCATGTGCAACATCATCAGAAAAAGGACACGATAATGCTTCCAAAGATAAAGCCAAAAGGACAGGTATGGCTATTGAAAGGCGTCGTATGCATAACCTACAAGCTGAAACGTAATGAACACATGCCAATATTTTTTAATAAAAAATATTCTTCCAAGTTAAAAATAATAGAATACCCTCCATAAGCATGCGAATTAAAATAATAAAAAAAACAATGTAAAAGAACACAAATACTCCTAGACACATTCTCGTTTTTTTTATTTTTTGTTTTTTTAAGGGTAAAAACTATTTTTATTTTATTATAAGATATGAAAACCTAAAAAATTATTGGTCAACAACTCCAATTTTTTTTTACTTTAAGAGGTAAATAAATATTTTTATCATTTTAAAGCTTTTGAAAGATCAAATATTCTCAAAATCAACAATTCTAAAATTTATTTATCTTGAATGTAAATTTGTTATTTCGCTGTACAAATTTTTTGAAAATAACTAACATGCCTGAACAATCTTTTAATAATTAGCGGACCTCTAAAAAAACCAAACCACCCCCACAACCAAAGCTTCTATTTTTTCAACTCGAGCAAAAATATAATTTCACACTATAGCAATCCAAAATAAACTGGAGCTGCAATGAAAAACCTACACTTTCATTTGCGCACCTTGGCAACCACAACCAGTAGAGCACATACATTACATGAAAATCGAGTCCATCTCTATTTATTTATGTCCACAACCTCTATACACAGAATTAAACTTTTGTTTCCTATCTATCGTCTGTCCAGCGAAATAACTAACCCCATTAATGGCTCAATAATCTCTACAGACTACTCCCAGCCCCTGTATAGGGAGGTGGTTCATGGATTAACGAGGTAAATCTCTTTCATGGTTCAAACAAAAAATGCATCACACTTCCACCTCAACTTCCATTCTTTAACATGATTATCTTTGAAAGCAAAACAACAACAACACATAGGCTTCAAACGGACAGACCCCATCAGCTGACCATTTTAAAGGGATAACGAGAACAAAGCAAGCGGGGCTTGGTGCTGCCGATGTGCTTTCTTTCTCACTGGCATCATCCAAAGCGGATCACAATACATGATATATCATCTTTACTCTTTCTGGCCAGTGCCTCAGATGTCAAGCGCTTAGCTGCTGCTTTTGGATCTTTAATTGGTTTCACTAAATCGACTGCCTCCTGATTCTTCATGACCTGCACAAGTGATTCAGTATCATGTACGCTCAATGGAGGGAATTCGGTAATCATGCACAGTTTCATTGCAATTCAGGCCTCTAGCAAAAATCAACGAAGTTAACATATGTGATTCAATGGTTCAGCACATGCTTCCAAACTCCAATGACAGAAAGAATTGCAACTTTCATATGCTAGCGCACCGACAGCGAACTTAGTTCAGAAGTTTCAGCCTAGCAATTCTATACGGAATATTATCTTAGGACAAATTGATGCATTGTGCTCCTTGACTGTCAGTGTCAATTTTGTGTGGGTTTGGAAATGAATAGGGCTTTGATGTGATCCAGCTTGACTCATCTAATTTTAGCAAAGCTCATGCTCAACTCATATTCATGACAAGCCAAGGATGTAGAGGTTGAGCTTGGCATGTAGACAACTTGGCCTTTTTACATTCAGTTGTGGAGTTTAACCTGGGTCCTGCTGCTGTGCAACTGTTAAGGAAGTTGTGAGCACACCACCAATTACTATGATCATGACCTACTTCATCATAGTTAATGATACCAGAAAGGGGGGATGGAATTTCAATGGGAATTCTGGATATTTGTATGCTCAACCCTTTAGGGATACAAAAACCACAACTCTATATAAAATCACCACTCTTAACGGGAATGAACAAGGACTTGAACTCCCAAAATTTAAAAGATACAGAAAAATCACCACCTTAGAGATTAGAGTTTAAGATAGCTCATGTCTCAATGGAATCCACCAAAGAGATACAGCACTAAAAATAAGGTGTCAAGCTTAACTTGATTTTCATCAACTCAACAATTCTCTAGTGCCATTCTCGGGTTGTGACATGTATATATAGATGAAACTTATAAGTAAAAGACAAGAAAACATTGACAAGTGAAGAAGTACTTTTCAAATATTAAAAGCCTGCAATAGAAAATTAAGCACCTCAAGTACAAAACGAACAAGTAAAATGACAAAACATGAAACTCTACACCTCGGAGCAAATTTTTATACTTGCTAGCTACAACTTAATATCCAAGGAGACAGATTTTTTTACGAAGCTACCAACATGTGGATTCAAGTCCATTCTAGCCCAAAATGTTGATTTTATTGACATGGCCATTTTTTCACCTAAGCCTACCTCCTCACCAGCATGTAATCTTTAGGCTTAAATCTTCAAGATCCTAGTACTAGCTTGTTGAAAATATGGAAAGGCCATTTTCTGCAACTTTGAGTACCATATGTGAATTTCCATTTGTTTCTTGTAATACATGTTAAGCTCTTGTGTCAGTTAAGAACTGGGAGATCAGGGACTGAAGAATTTCAGCAGAAGGGTACATTTGTTTTCGAGGACTCTAGTTCGTGCTTAATGCATAAACTTAATAACCAACACGTGTCACATTTACATACACCTGTAGACAGCAAATATGAATTAAGGAATGACTTCAAATACTCAACAAAGATGAAGGCCTATTGAACATTGTTCCACATATTATTTTCTGCAGGTGCATGAAAAAATAGAAGTTGACAATTACAGGTGAATACACCAATATTTTCTAACATGTGATGCAGCAGTTATCAGTTTTCGATATTCAAATTCTAATGGTGAGCCATGTCATTTGAAAGGGTTCTAGGTGTGACCCAACTGAATTCCCATTTTTTCTTTGTTTCTAGAAGCAGATTATTTGTTTAATCCTACATCACTCAAACCTCAAATCTTTTTATTTGTTTCTTGTAACAGATGTCTTAAAACCAAATTAAAGTTTGAAACGTCAATTATTTGACCAGGGAGAGTAATTCGAGCTTAAAGGACGAGAAAGGAATGTGGGAAAAGAAAGGAAAGCAAGAACTTTGAGAGTTTTTTTGTGAAGTTACCAAGCTAAAACACCAACACCATTACATGGACAGTTTTAACAATGCTCACCAAGAATCACTCCCATATTGGCAAGGTATAGTTCTTGGTTAAATTCCCCAGATAACTTTACCTAGCTGAAGGCTTCCTATCTGCTAAACAGTGTTCCTGTTATCCCTACCATGTCAGTTACATTCATGCTGGGCTAGGAGAGCTACTTATCAAAAAATAATTGGAAACTCAACCATCACAAAGTCCTAAGTAACATGCATGATCTGATTATTTAAGAAGTAAGAATTAATTAGGAAACAGTAAAGGGTGGGACAAGCATCTGATCCATCCTGGGGCCAGAACAAGTTCTCTTTATTCAAATTTTCTGGAAAATTATGTCATTTCCACTGCAGAGCAAACTAAAATCCATCAAACATCACCTCCAAAATGTAAATTGCCCGAGCAGTTTTAACTGCCCCCTTCTCTAAGCTATTACATCTCTTGTTTTTTTTTTCTTTTTTACCAACTAGTTTCTTCTGTAATCTAAATTTTTAAACCTCAATCTACAAATCAACATCGATAAAGATAATCAAATCCTCCTTGGAAATTTGACATACTATAATCAAAGCAACCTAACTAAAAATTAAAATCAATCCCACCCCTTAACATGTTGGAAGAAATTCCAAAAACATGCTGAAATGGCCAGGAGACATGGTAAAAACTTCATGATAAGTTTCTTAAAATTGTCAACTGTTCTTAAATAAGTATATCCAGGTGCTATCACAAGGATGCATACTCTGAAAATGGATTTACTAAATTGAATATCATCTAAGATCCCTGATTCCATAATTCCACTATGTACCTCATCATTGTTTTCTGTTTACTTATTCAACCCATCCTTTTGTCAGCTAATCATTCCTATAAATCAATTAATTTCCATGTCAATCACATAAATTTAATTCATCTGCTGATAGAAGATAATATTTTGGGTTAACACACCGACAGTCTTAAGTTCATAGGTCCGCCACCAACTAAATGTAGTCTGGTGTCAACATGACAACAAGTGTCACGATAAGTAGGATCATTTCATACATGGTTGGGAAAAAAATAACAAAAAAACAAACACCATGGAATAGATTGCATGATGATGCACAAATTCAAAAACTAGAAGTTATAGATATATTATAATGACTGACCTTCCACAATCCGTCGCTTGCTAAGATAAAAAACTCCATATTTGATTCTATAGGTACATGTCTTACATCAGGCTCTGAACTTAAATGCGCTTTAAGGCTATGATCCCCAAAAGCTCGTGCAACTGCAAGTTGGCCATTGACTCTAGGTACATCACCTGGAGAAATTATTAGTTTATTCAGTAAGAAGAATAACTGCAACCAAGCCATCTTGTAATGAGAATAGAGTGGTGCAATAAGTTTATACAACGGAAATGACAGCCCAATTAATTATGTGCACTATAGTAGCAAACACAGTCGGCAAAATGTTCCACCAAAAGAAAAAAAGAGTCTTGAAAGTGATAAAAAACGGTGATATGTTACCAGGAAGGGCTGTGACAAAGCCACCCTTCTTCTCAATCTTTTTTCTTTCAGTGTGTGGTTCATGGTCCACTGTAAGTTGATTAGCACAGCCTCCTTCACAAACAACAGCTCTAGAGTCACCAACATTTGCAATCCATAGGTCTTTGCCGTCGATAAAAATTGCAGTGACAGCGGTGGAGCCACCAGGTCCTAATTGCATTGCGTTCTCCAAAATAAAATTATCAGTGGAGCGATAAGCATTCTTAATGGCAGTGGTGGGATCTTTCCAGAAATTGGGCTGCAAGCATCATCGCAATTCACAGGCAAATAAGAGAGTGAAAGGAATCATAACAACAAAAACAATAACAACAACAACAGAGATAGGATGGATGGAAGGACCTCGTCAAGTATGTTGTTGAAAAGGTTATCTTTCAAATAACTAGGGACACGATCGCCAAGATGACCATCGAAGATGGCAAATAAACCAAGCTCGTGATTCTTATTTTTCCTGTATTCAGCGACGTGGTAGTCCTCCATGTCATGACCAGACTTGCCCTCGACCAAGTGGAAGCCATGGGACAATTTCTTAGTGGAAGATTTACTTTTGCCTTTACCAGAACAGTCTGAAGAAGATGAAGAACTGAGACAGGCACCACACTGCAATCAATCAATTAATCAATTGGCGGGTCAAAATGTTTCTTTTTCCCCATTCCATCCGATCCCATCCCACAGAAGCCAAATAATATTCATTGTGGAATTGTGATCATATGTAAACAGCTGATAAGAGATATTCTTTTAAGAAAAAGGAAAGAAAAGAAAGAAGCTTTTTGGAAGGAACTCGATCCATATCATCCATCATAAATAGTTGGGTTCGTTGAATTAATAAAAAAATAAATCAAATCCGAGATGGTTACAAGAAAGACAAGAGTGATAAAAGAAGAGGGTGCGGCATCTGGGATTAAAAAAAAATTACATGCGAGAGAGAGTTTAAGGCTAGATGATACCTTTAACTTGTGAAAGACGGAGGTGGAGGTGTGAGACTGAGAAGCACCTGCTGCGGCAACTGATTCTCTACTCATCGTACTTATACTTGTCTGTGCCTCTGCCTTTCAATCTATCTATCTCAAAACAGATGATATAATATGGTCCTCCTCCTCCTCCCCCTCCTCTTACTAATATTAGCGTTTCTTGATAGATACAGATACCGCGCGCATATATGTATATGTAGTAAAATCAAATCAAATCAAAGAAAAGGGAGTGATTGGGGCTGAAATTCTTGTCCAGCCAACCAAATCTAATCAAATACTAGGCTGGTTCTGGTGCTGGGGTTGTTGTCTAGATACATGAAATTGTGATGATGACTTGGACGCAGCTACTGTTTGCTAATCCCCGGGTCAGCTCTAAGAGATAAGAAGGAAGAAAAGACAGGAATGAATATCTCCTCGTGTTCTTGTTCTGAGTCTTCTGCGAGGCAGGAAAGGGAGGAGCTTGCGATGCGTTTACCAAATGAAAAAACCTCCGTTTCTTTCTTCAATGACGCGGCCGTCAAACAAGCTCAAACTAAACTCTTTTAACATTTTCTCGTCTCTCATCAATAATATTATTATTATTAATTTACAAATTAGAGAGGGGGGTGGGGGGGTGCAAGACTCCTCGTCACAGAGCATACACATGTAACACCATCATCAGTCAGTCAAAGAAAGACAGCTAATGAATCATCTCCACACACTTTTCCTTTCATTCACCCCTTCTAATTTCTATGCCTGTTTACATCTAAATCCTCAAATTATGTTGTATCTGAATTGGTACCCCCGAGCTCCAAAAATAAATTGATGCGAGCCTCGAGGGGCGGCGTGGCGCACGCGGTTTCGGATGTGGAATTTTCTCAATTTCTATTCATCTAGCCACGGCAACGACAAAACAGTTCTCGTCTACGGGTGTCCTTTGAGGTATGGTTAAAAACAAAACAAAAAAACATATATTTTTATGTTTTAGATATTGTTACAGTACAAAAGAGATAGACACGACAAAAAAAATTAAAATATTAAAATAAAATTATATTTGATAATGATGTTGAAAAAAAAATTATTATATATTTTACTTTTAATATATATTATCGCCAGATTTATTTTTCACTACATTTTATATTAAATATTAAAATTAATAATATTATAATAAATATATTAAAAAAAACTAAGATTAGCTTGACGGATGACCTATAATTTGAATTTTGTTTTGGATAACTTTCAATTCAAATTTACTGTTAGCTCCACTTATAACTCGGGATTTGCTTAGGATAAATATTTAAATTAAATTTCAAAATTATAATAATAATTTTAAAGTCAGAATATTCAACTCCACTTGACGTGTTAGCTCCACTTGTAACCTAACTTGTGTTCAAGAAT
>Ga0325411_1004748_pt1 | contig 15204 bp, 9 predicted proteins | sample PopdelMetagenome_13_FD_206181 | JGI IMG/M metagenome (GOLD analysis project Ga0325411, IMG submission 206181) | Populus deltoides microbial communities from Bellville, Georgia, United States - Xylem-PdIQD-R4 | ecosystem: Host-associated > Plants > Phyllosphere > Stem > Wood/Secondary xylem... | reverse complement strand
AAGCAAACAATAAATACTACCACATGGGAAAGTACTATACAAAATCTCCAGGCCTTTCTCTCATAGATTTAGCACAAAGACTTCTTTATTTTAGCAAAATGATAACTGGAGATAGAGATGAGAAAAGGGTCTCTAAGTGTGAGTGATTGGAGAATGGAATTGAATATTGATGATGTTGAAAGGGAAGGCAGAAACATGAAAGACAGTCCAAAGACTTTTGTAGCCATGAATTTGATTGGATTCTTGACCAGCTTGTCCATTTGGTGTATTGTGCCTTTCTTTTTACTTCGACGTCAGTGTCTTTGGACCATGTTTTCAATATTCCAACAACACAGCCGGCTTCTGCCTGTCTCGCTGTTCGTTTCTTGGGGACCTCTTGATGTCGAAATATTTTTTGTTAATAAATATTGTAGTAGCCTTATTTACAGCAAGCGTTTGTAGTCCAACGGTCAGGATAATTGCCTTCCAAGCAATAGACCCGGGTTCGACTCCCGGCAGACGCATTTGTTTTCCTATAGACCCCTTTAAAATTCTCAATATTACATTTCGGCCTCTAAAGTCTTGCGAGTTTTTACTTTCAATCTTAGGGGGAATCAATCCATTAACTTTAAAATTTTCAATATTTCATTTTGTTCTCTAAAAATGAATTTTTAACCCATCTTTATATTCTAATTAATTTAATTTTATCTTTACAAAATAATTATGTTTTTAATTTATCATTTTTGTAATTTTTTTCTTTTAAATTTACTAAATCAGCTATACACATGATTAAATATTATACTGAAAATAACCATCAACTCTATGAACATATCAATCACGTGTAAAATACATTACAAACAAAATATAATTTTTTTAAAAAAAAAACTAACAGCAAAACCATGAAAAAAAAAATACTTTTAACAACAAACTTCATAGGAAAAACCATGAAAAAAAAATATTTTTAAATACAGTAAAATATGATTCTTGATTTAATCAATTCATTATAAAATACACTTGGAGCCAGGAAATCTTTTTAGAAGAGTCAAGATTATGAATATTATTTTGGGAGGGGATAAAACTTAATTTCTACAAGTTTTGTCCCTAAAATATTAAATTGTTCAAGAAAAACCAAGATCTTTCTTTTTCAGGGGTCGGGCCCTGCCAGCATCCCCTGGGCTCCACCCTACAAACACCCTCACTCTTTTTATCTTAATATACGTACTTTTATCATTCTCTCATGCGAAATTTCTTTTACCTTTTTGTCAATATATTACAGCACATTATTTTCTTAATTTTATTTGAAAGAAATTAATCTCCTCTTTTATTATTTAGATCACAATAAAATTTCTTTTATTATTTATTCACAATAAAAATTAACCCGGTTAAACCCATATGACCCGACAAGTCAACTCGATTAAAAATAACATTGTTTTATTTTTAAAAAAATTAAAAATATATATCTTAATAGATTCATGACAACTCATCTAACTCATCGTCGGTATCATGGTATATGTTGGGTAAGGCCAACTCTAAACAAACATAAACTTATGGAGCATCCTGCCCTCTCCTGCATTTCTTTTTTTCACACCTATATATGCATGTACAAAAGAGATGCATGACCAAATTAAAAGCTACAAGCATGCACAAAATGAAGATGAAAAATAAGAAATTTCAAGAATGGAGTAAAATTCTGTCTTTAACGCCCCCAAGAACCCAATTCTATATGTCACAATATTCATGGTGGGTAATAATCTTATCAAGCACCATCTCTTCAGGGGCCGACTGCAACAAGGCATTGTCACTTTTAGACCCAAAACAGCTGTGGACCTTGTGGCGGACGCAGAGGAATATAATGGCACAAAAATTGCAGTCGGCCGCGATTTTAGAGGCTCATTGGGTTTCAACAAAATTTTCTCTACTTTTCTTATAGTTGGACGACCCTTGGGGTCAGGATGCAAGCATGCCAGGCCAACAAGTAATGCCTTCTTCACTTGTTGCTCATCACATTTTCCTTCTAGCATTCTGTGGACGCCTTCAAGCAATGCATTTCTTCCTTGTAAACTACATGCATAATTTAGTAAACTATTTTCTTCGAAAATACCCTAGAACCGTTGTCCTGTCACAACTTCTATTACAACCATACCAAGACTGTAGACATCGGATTCTGAGGTAGCTTTTTCTGTGTAGGCTACTTCAGGAAGCACTGTTGTAACTGCAGAATCGCTTCATAGCAATCTTGCAAGGCTGAAATTTCCATAATGAGAAAATCAGAATCTAACATTACATTATTTGGCTTGACATCTCGGTGAGCGATAGGATGACCTTGCTGCTCATGGAGCTAAAGTAATGCTGATGCCAGGCCTGTTAATATTTGTACCTAGTGTTCCAGTCAAGAAAGCGCTTGCTGATGCAGCAATCAAGGCTTCCATTGGGTTTGTGTTCCGAAACTAAAAGAAGTTGCTGGCGCTCGTGGCACCAGCCTTGGAGTTGCACTATGTTCTTATGCCGCATATGCCGTCTAGTGCATATTTCTGCCAAATACGCCTTTTCACCTACTCATTATAATGCACTTGGAATTAACTGTTGTTTCTGATTACAGAATCATTTGGAAATTTTTAAAGCAATAAACAAGTAAAGCTGACCTTGTCTTGAAGTTTCTGAGATATTTTTTACTGCTAAGATCATAGGAGGATATGAAGAAACGACACCTTTGTAAACACTTCCAAATACACCAGTTCCTAACACGATTTCTCTGCAGAATTTGCGAGTAGCCTTTGAGAGTTGTCTACATGCATGCATTTTAGGTGCGTTTGCTGCTCTCATTGACCGGCTTTCAACACCAGCTCTCCTTTTACTCCTCTTTTCTCTTCCTTAAACTCCTGTAAAGCAGGCGGTAAAGTGAATAGTATCAGTACCGCCAATCTGCCACAACAATAATCAAGATGATCCTTTTTCCATCTTTCTCAAGAGCTTTCTTGAATTCTGGCAATGGTGTTGGTCAGAAAGTGCAATTCAGAACCTCATGAGACTCCAAGAAAGACCCTGTAGCGGATGTGAAGCCTATACAAACAGAATTCAGAACCCATGTTGACATGTCAATAGACTGATTCAGGAATATCATTAGTGGATTCCCTGCATATGCAACAATAATTTGGAGCTTCTTTTCCGAGCTATCATCATTAATTTAAACTGTGATATCTCTTCCACTTGTAAGGTAAATTCCTGTGTTGTTGATACTCTTGCTGCAACAGGATCTGTTATGCTTATTGCACCAATGCCCATATGTTTTCCTTCTCGATCAAACTCATTCAGGTAAGTGTCAAGTTCCACAGCTATTTGTCGAGTAACACCATCTATCTATTTCAAAGAGTGAAAATATTCTTATGAATTAAGTATGAATTAAGTTCTTGATTAGGATCAATCAACTGCAGCTAGTAGATAACAATTCAACTACACCAAATCTCAATGTCAAATTAGTTGGATTGAGCTACATGAATTTGCCTCCTGATACCTTTAGTTTTGTCATGGACTAAACTATGCAGATGCACAACATCAACACATGATCGAGAACCTAATTTATTCATCAGTTATAATGGAGATTCACCTTCTGTTGACTTATCCAGGATTCCAAGATATGAGCCTTTGCTATTGGGAGGAGGAGGACTATTATTCTGTGCCTTAATAAATGCATTCCATCTCCAGAGACAGATTTGAAAAGGTGAAAATCACAGGCTGATGGAATAGAACCCTGCCAATCTGGTCAGTAGGCACAGGTTGCGTCAACTTAGAATTGCCTGATAGTGGTTCCGTGTAAGTTTTAAGTGCCTGTCACCAACACTTACTGAGCCTATACATATCAGAGTACTATTACAGCTATCAGCATCAAACAAAGGGCACGGGAAGGATGTCTCCTTCACGTTGAGGTCTACAGAAGCTTGATTTAGAGTAGCTTCATGGAGAAAGATGCAGATTAGGAAGAGAGGAATAGTCAATGGTGTGGCTATAGAATAGAGCCCAAGACCTTATTTATCTTTTCTTAGATATACATAAGTTGTGACTTGATTCTATTAATACTAGAAGTGTCCATCAACGTAGTATTGTTTTCTAGTTGTAAACAATGATGTTTGAGGAGAGATTCAGATTATCGGACAATAGACATTTCTCTTTTTGTATGCATTTGGAAAGTTGTGAGCGGCCAGAAGTAATTTGATACCAAAGACCCATGAAATGCAATCAGTCCTCATCTTCTCATCTGCATTCTTTTGAAAAATTGAAATTTATGTAGACAAAAGCTCATTCAACAAGAAGAACAAACAAAAAACTACCAGGAGAATAATAAACTAAACTACTTCTAGTTTTGAGCTTATTTATTTTACCCAGGTCTTATTAGTTCAGGAAGAAGAATTATCAAGAAACTTCTGTAGATATTTTTTTCCGAGCCAGATTCCAGAGACACGCATTGAAATAGGGTCCATTTTTCTAGAATGCACGTTGATCAAATTTTATTTTCTATAAAAACATGCTCGTGTCATTAACCAAATACATAGCCAGTATGAATTCATCATAGGAAACAGACAATACAGGATGACACAATGTCTGTGCCTTTCTGTCCACATAACTGATATCAGCAATAGGATAGGGTTGTCATGAGTGTGAAACTGAATATTTCAATACTAACAAATGGATATTCATTTCTGAAACCACAAAATTGGCTTGTACTTTAGCCATGTTGACACATACTTAGATCAATTTATCGATTGGTGATCAATATTGATTCTGAACAAAATAACAAGTCCTTATTTTTATGCATAAGTAAAAATTATGATCAAGAAACTAAGAAGACAAGAAGCCAATCATTGCATTGCATGAGAGAAAAAGAAGATAGAACAAGCCTAACTAGACCTGATAGTTCAGCAGCTAAAAGTGCGGCAAGTCCTGAGAGCATCATAGAAGTGTCCCATATGCATATTGGTCTCAGGTAAGAGATGAGAAAGAGGTAGTAACCAGAATAGGAAAAATGACTGAATATAAAATGAATAGGACCAGGACGTGACTACCTTTGGAGTGAGCACTGAAAAACAACAGGTTCAGGAGAGCATTGGAGCAGGCAATAGCAACTGAACAAGTCTCTTTATTCAATGCACACAATCACGTATATTTGACACATGCAAACTATCAATTTGCCAAGGACTAACCTTTCTTCGATAAATGGCATAACTAAAATAACATTTTCAGCTAGTTGTCTTTCAAATAATCTACTGGAAATGAATTCTTTTCAGCAAGTACAGTCCAAATCAGTACCAGAATGCGAACAGCTCTTACTGATATTCAATAGGATAACTACAAATGTAAAAATGAACAGCTAACAAGAAAGAAAGGAAACCTGGTGCTCAGAACTTCTCTTCCTACATTTGGCTTCTCATCATTTCTAAAATATGGACAGGAACTCGTGCTGAAATGAGTGAAATTATTTGGAGAACTGATATTTTTCACCAAATGATTCAAGGACTGGATGGAACTTGTAGGCCGAAATTATCAATCATCAAATGTACTTATTGCACAAAATTGGCAAAAAATGGATGCTAATGGTTTTACCAACCGCAGACTAACTACTTTTTTTCAACAACTAATCAATAGCTAACAATCAAAATTGTCTTAACTGCTGTTTTCATCTGGTGTTAATGGATAAGTATCATGATTTTCTTGTTTGTTTATTAACCGCTATTCTCAAAGACAGTAATGGTTAACTATCATAGTTGTTGGTGAATCGATGATTAGCCGCTATTTTCAACGAGTACTATTACTGCCTAACAATCATAATTGTCCAAAGTCAATTGATTAGCCATTGCATTGAACAACAATTTACGGCTAAATGTCACAATTGTATTTATCTGATGGTAAGATACTTTCAGAAAAGGAATCAACATGGACTTGAAAGAGAAAATCAGTTCATTTCCTCAAGCACAAGCTTTTCTTATGGAAATAAGCTATGATTAATTAATTGTGACACTAAGTAATGGCAACCGATATAATTCGTAATGCATGCCAATGACACACAAATGGAAAAAGTTTTAGGAGAAAAGTTGAACAAACCAAATTAGGAGAGAACCGATATCACAATAGAAAACAAATCTGTGGCCAAACGTTGATTTTATTCTGCAACAACAAAGGGTGAGCCACAATCCTATGCAATCATAGAATTAGGCTCCCTCACGCGAACTACTCCCTGCGTTCATACTTCCGAGCCCATATGTGCTTGCCGTTGATCCGAAACTTTGCTACACGTTTCCCACACAGGACCTGATCAACAGCTGTGACAGTGCGCATAATCATTTTTGCATACAAAGGTTGTCCATTAGATTGAGCATTTTCTTGCATTTGAACATTAACAACACAATCACCACAGATACTTGTAAAAAGTTCTGTCACTTCCTCATTCGTCACAGGAAAACCCCTTGAGAAAGTAAGAAACATTGTCCTGTCATTCTCAGGAACAGTAAGAGCAGGGTCCCAACCCCAGAGTCCTCCTGCAGGAAAATCATTGTCAATGGACCTTGCCAGTATAGTGACATCACCAAATACTGGATGAGGAAAACCAGGAACAACAAGAGGTTGGTTTCCAATCAATTGTGATGTGCCTGTTAAAACACACCGCAAAATATCAGTGAATATACGAGCACAGACTGTGTTAAGAAAATTCTTTATTCTGCTTATTGCAGTAAATTTATTCTGAAGGAACATTTCCAATGAAATGTCCTTTCCAACGACTATAGAAGTAAAGGGGAGGCCACCACCATTAGGTATGATCGGAAGGTTGGTGGATTCTAGAAAATTCAAGCATAGAGCAGCTTCATTGGCCACGATGTTCAACACAGTATCCGCTAGGCTCGTCATTTTTGCTATGACATTAGGATAACGCTTGTCTTCCAGCCATAGCCACACAGCTATGACCAGCAGAGATTCAGCAGGGTTTCGCTTAAGATTTATCACCAATCGAGAAAAGACCTCTCGATCAATGGCATGATAAGCATGTAACTGGTCAACTGTGATAGAGGCCATTATGGTAGTATAGAGTGTGTGGAATAATGAATAGAAATGGTGGTCTGAATTCACTAAGAAAGCAGCCTTAATATAGCCTAATTTTTTTTCTCCAAATTGCGTAACTTATTAAGTTCAGGCGCAGAAATGTCAATAAGAATCAGCTGAATTGAGCAGGTCCATCGAAAATATAGGTGCGAAAGAAAATCCTCCATAGAATTCCCGAAAATCTATAATAAGGCTGCCTGAGACTTTATGCCACATGTGGAAGAAGAACGTAAGCTACACGCTCTATTATTACTCTTTCCCTTAATCATCATACACCCTCCATTTACTAATCTCTTCTGGGTTAAATTCTGATGACAACGGGTGTTGGCTACTGAGAGTAGGTTTTCTGTAACTTCCATTGCGTTTCAGAATTAAGAAAGTGACAAGTGACACTACTGGTTCTGTTGTGGACTTGCCTTGTTTGCCTCCTCCCATTTTAATGTCATCATTAGCCTAAACGGGACATTAATTTGCACCTGGTTTCTGGTATGATTCATGACAAGAATTTGCATTTTTGAACTTCAAACTTATCCTGACCATTTTGGCTAGATATACTTGTAATTGTAGTTTTTGTCATCTAAATTTCGTTTACCTTGGATTCTGAAACTATTGCTCCAGTCTGAGAAATGAGACTAAGACAGTATGCAAGGCATGGCATAAAACATATTAGCTAACCAAATCTAATTATGTCCATGAAATTTACCAAGGTTGATTAATTTTTTGGCCGGTAACAGCAAATTTAGAAAAAAATTTAGCCCAATTACAAATTAATTTATCTCACATTTTCTTTACTTTTATTTTTTGTGCACATTGGCATTATCTAAACTGGTAAGGAGTGCATTGGATTCTAGGCAATTTCAGTTTCCAGTCAAGTCAAATTCACCATGTGGCATAGTTAAGCAAATAAAACCATTCTTTCATCATTATATCTGAATAAAGGTTCAAAAAATATTGCTGTCCAAGTTGTGCTCAGCCTCTAAGAGTTGCAGATGTCTATCACTTCCTGCATTTGCATGCAGAAGCCCTATCTTTGCTTAAACTACTTGTGTTTGGTCAACCAAGACTCCAGTCCTGTTCAACCCCACAGTGGATTCGTTATGGCAAGTTGGCTAATAAGGACAGGAATCTGTGTAGTAAACAATCTTATCTGGACATTTAAGTTTTCAGATATTAACAAAGCATAATTACCATCTAGGGTATCAAACAAAATCATAATTTATTTTCATGCTTATCTCTGCATAGAGTTACTAGATACTACCAACCTTCTGCATTCACTAAATTTGAGCAAGTTCAGACCTACTGAGATAAATCTGAATAGGGTTGCATACAAGGAAGGAAATCTAGTTGGATTCTGATAAGGACTAAACTAAGAACTAAATCAAAACATGTTAACTATGCAATCTACTTCAAAAATGCCCACATGAACTCGGACTCTGAAAGTTATGAAATCTCAGGTTGTGAGTTTCGTATAGGAATTTTGTGAGAGTCTAAGTGACTATTTTCGGTCGAATAAACTTAATGACTACTGAGTACATACATATGCTTTCAGAATGATTTGTAGACCATAGTTTTATAGAGTGAGAGTCCTCAACATGGTTCAAACCAATGGATAGTATAAAATGAAATACAAGTTCACCTACAGTCTATTCTTTCCTGATAGTAGTGCTGATCATGAACCGAGCTTTGTGAGGTCAGGTTTTTGTTTTGTCAGATTCTGAATGAGTCCGGCTAGCGAAGGGGTCTAATTTATACTTTTAAGAATGAGTTTGTACTGATATATTTGAGTGCCTAATTCCTAATTGATTGAAATTTCATTGGCACATGAAACTTAGTGCTAGCAATTAGCACTAGCAACTGAGACAGTGGGTCTGATATTTGCATAAACACTAGCAATTAGCAAATTGCAATGCATATTATGGATAAATCTTGTAAATTAAAATTTGCAGGAATCCTATAGTTTAGATTACAGAGTGCTCCCATTTCACTCTGCATTTAGAATTTCAGGGTTCGAAATCCATGCTTCGACGAACAATAGTTAGAAACACTAGCAGCTTTTAGGGAATAAGACTATATTGGATTGATGAAACAGTTTCTTTAAGTGCAGAAACATCTTAAAAATGGAGTACAAGGTTAATTATTTGTTCAATAAAATTGAATTAATCACCTTTTCCAAATGTAACTAAGGATTTAACTACATGGCAATTAATGTACTAAAAAATCCTAGGCAATTTCTCACTTTGAGAGACAAGGTACAGGAGGTGCTGTAGTGACAGATGTTTCATGAGAATTGCTGCAAAATGCAGTAGTCTGCTTTCCAGCCACCGATGAGGCAATATCTTCTTGATCCAATCTGGTGTTTTTGCAACCTATTGCTGCACATTCCAACGTCATTGCTTGCACAACTGAAGATGTTCCTCGGGCACCAGTGAATGTCAGTCTGGCTGTGGATCATTAGTTTTGCAATTAGCATTAGCATTGTATTCTCTTAGAACTTCAATAGAGCAGTAAAATTCAGAATGATAATCAGTTTACCTGCTCTGCGCAACGTGCTCCATTGCAGTAATGTTGGTCGATTATGGTAGGGTTTCCGGCTCCATTAAGCGTAATGCTGGCTGTTACCGGGCCTTTTTGTGTTGTTTGACGTGATCAGGCCATCGTTGTGGGTTTAGTTTTGATCCGTGTCTCGTTGTGGTTTATATATTTTTTTAATAAAAAATTAGATATATAAACTTTTTTAATTTATTTTTTAAAATAAAAAATTTCATCTGTAAATTAAAAAGCTTACATAAATTTTTAATTACATAAATCAAGAATGTAAATAAATAATTAAAAAAATATATAAATTAAAATATTTAATTTTACAGAAAACTGTTAGATTTATTATATAGAACTACCCCAGAAGACAATATTTTTCACATAATCCATCAAAAAAAAAAAAAAACTATTCTTCAAGATTTATTGCTGGCACCACACACCATCAACACTAAATGCACCACTGCACATTCTATTTATGCTAGCAATAAAATCATTTCAAAGTCATATATAGATTCTAAATTTCTCCAATTATATTTTTTTCAACAGGTTATATATACACGTGGAACATTTGCTTATCGGGTTCACTTTTCCAAAAATATATATATATATATATATATATATATATATATATATATATATATTATAAAAAAAAAAGATTTAAAATGGATTTTCTAATAACTATTATTCATTATTTAATCATTAGATCTTTTCTCCAAATGCTTTCATTGGAAATTACAAATAAAACTAAAACTAATTGGTGTTCCATAGCCAAACAACTAATGAGTTCTTCAATAATAAAAAATAAATAAATAAACATAAATTTAGGAGTAAAATTATATTTTCACATATTTATTGCACTATATAATTACTCTCATGTCCTTGAAAAAAATACAACACAACTAATATCTGAAGGCATTTTTGTATTTTCACATTCTTTATATAATATAATTAATGTGTACTCCTTGTTGTCAACTTTTTTTTCCCTGAGGTTAAGGGGTATTTTAGGTTTTTTAACCTTGATTTTATTGGAAATATCTTGTGGGGTCAAGGATGTTCTGGTCTTTTTATAATTCAAAAAAACAAGTGAGTGGCACGTGTGGCGCCTCCTGTCAGTCATTAATAGCCTTCTGCAACGGTGTCGAAAGCATCGTGCCACCCTATACATGGTGGGCTGACAGGTGTTGGTCTTTATGGAACGAAGGAGCTCCAACAATTTTTTTCCCTCCTCCCTCTTTTCTCTCCATCTCGAAAGGTGTTCTGACCTTACAAAGTTGTAAAGTGGTTCTCGATCCTTTAATTGTATCGAATTTGATTTATTTTTTTTTTAATTTCATGTCTTGACATTTAATTTTTTATTTTTTATTTCTTATTCTTATTAAATTTGATCCTCATTCTTTTGATTCTTATTTATATATTTTGCTTTTAATATTTTTTTTATTTGATTTTATTTTTCCATTTAATCTCTAATCATTTGATTGTAATTTTTTTTTGAATTTGATCATCATTCTTATTATTACAATTCCTTTTATTTTGAGTTCTCTTCTTTATTTTTTTATTTTTTTGCAATTTCATTCTTTATTGTTTAATTTCATTAATTTTTTTTTATCATATTTGGTGCTTGCTTTTTTTTATCATGCATTTAAAACCTGCCCCAGGAGTCAACCCCCCATCATGTCCTAGGTTTGGGTCGAATAACCGGGGTTACCAGGATTAATCAAATTTTTTATTATAAAGAAAGTAAAAATGATATTATTTTGATAAAAAAATAATGATAAAAATAAATCAACATGTATTAACATGATTTTTTTGTAACTAATTGCTTGATTTTTTTATTAAGGTAAAAATGATATTATTTTAATAAACAAATAATGGAGAAAAAAATTCAATTATGATCCTCTCTTTTTTAGTAGTTTTTCTTTGTTTTGAATTTTTTTTAAGATTTTTCCTAATTTTGTCACTTTCCATTTGATTTTGTTTTGTTTTCATATTAAATCTGATATTTATTCTCTTGATTGTTGCTTTTTTATCCTTTTCATGTTTTTTTTTCAATTTTGCCCCTCAATACTTTATTTTATTTCCTTTTTTTTTCAGATTTAGTTCTCTTTTTTTTTTAATTGCTTGTAAATTATAAACTTTTATGGAAGATTAACTAAGATAATTTCTAGCCAATTATTGACTATAAAAATATATATTATATTCTATATAAATTAGATATCTCATTTCTTGATAAATTATTATTTATAGCAAATATGTCATTGATAATCACCATATTTACAATTAATGATAGCTATCAATTAATCAGCATGCAACTCTTCACATCCCAATACAACCTGATTTGATAAAATTCTATAAATATCTTGAGTCACCCAGTAAACAAATGAGGTTCAAAATTTCTCAAATCCAACCATTTATTTTTATAATTTTTTTTTACACTTGAACATCAAATAATTTATCGTTTTATTAAAAACTTGTTTTTTAGAAACTCATAACCAAGCCCAACAGCAAACTCATTTCGAGCCCACACATCTTGACTTGGAATTACAGCTCGTTGAAAACCCAACCTGTGTAAAGTTTTTCATGATTTTATTGGCAAGCATTCGTCAATGGTAGAAAGGGAGTCATATATCATTGATCAAAATTAGAGAACTCAAGTTTGAATTGAATAATTATTGAGGGACTTGATTGAATATTTGAAACAAACACAAGGGGTGTTTTTTTTCTTGTTGTTGATTTGATCATGACATAGAAAAATCTAAAAAGAATGTGGGGATTTGTTCAATAGTTCATCGTGTGATCGGAATTGTAAAGAAATTAATTATTTGTTTTGTTTTGGGACTGCAACAAATTTCCAGATTTCGTCGGTGCTCGGTGGCATTCCCTTTATCTATCAAAGTAAAGATTTCTCATCTCAGTAGGAGCTTTCCAAAGAGATAGCTTAGTAGCCACATTAGCTAAACGTCAAATAACAACCAATTGTATATCAATGTGTCAAGAACTTCCTAGCGAATGCTCTCCCTGAGAGGCATGGAACCGCGGGTGCTGTGGAGACGGATGTTCCATGAGCATTGCTGCAAAATGCTGTTCTTCGCTTCCCAGCAACTGTTGATGTGATAGCGACTTGAACCATTCTAATGTTATTGCAACCTATTGCTGCACAATCCAACGTGATTACTTGCTCATCAGAAGATGTTCCTCGGACACCGGTGAATGTCACGTCGCTCACCGCTACTGCCTTTGGCTGTGGATCGTCAGTTTTTCCATGAGTGTAAGCTTGCATTTCTCTTAAAACTCCAACGGAAATATACAAAAACTTCAAAATGCGAATCAGTTTACCTGGTCGGGGCAGCCCTCTTTCTTCCCATCGCAGTAGTGCTGGTCAATTATAATAGGGCTTCCAGCTGCATTAAGCGTTATTTGCTCGAATGTGATCCTCCTAACATACCCTGATCCCCCCTGGAAAATAATAATCATAATTAATATATCAACAAGATATTTTGTGTTAAGAATTTTCTTTATCATTTATTTATTTCTTGCAGTATAGTTGATGATGATGCTACATACCGGGACTGTCTTGATTCTTGCTCCATTCTCAGTTCCGGTGAAGTTACAATTTCGCACATGGACTTCCTCCACTTGTTCAGTAGCTCCATTCTCTCCTATACTTCCTATGCTAAAAACATATGCATATCGCAAAGGTCACATAGTTAGTTATATATATTATTTTAACTTTTAAAAAAACTAAAATAACATCATTTTAATTGACCTGAGTTAACCAGATCAATCAATAAATAGAAATTTAATCCATATTTAATTACTATATTTTTATCTGTTTTGTACATTTTAATTGAGTTATTGGAATGTCTCTTTCAAAGATGTATATATAGTTAAATTAATTATCATTTCGTGATTAAAAGGATATTTCTATATAAAAAAAGTAATTTTAATGAAGTGTGAAAATATAAATAAATATGCACATACTTGGATAGGGAAAAAAAAAAGTAAAGTATTTTGTTAATTCCAAAATAAAATTCAGGTTTTTTACAAACCTAATTCCATGACCTGGTCCGCAGTTGATGCCAGTAATATTGATGTTGGAGCAGCCCCCCTTTATAGCAATACAATCATCACCTATATATAATAATAATAATAATAATATATTATAAGTAACGAAAAAAATAATATTTCAAGTATACGTGGACAATATAACTTCTTTATCTGAATTTATGCACAAGTGTGTGCCTGTAATTATATGCTATGATAATAAATAAATAAAACAAAACAAAGTATAAAGGAAATGAAGAATTCAAATGACCTGTTCCTATGGTAGAGTCTACTATGCTGACATGGCTTGAACAAGACACGTCGATCCCATCAGTGTTAGGACTGTTTCCAGGTGCAGTGATTTTAAGGCCGGAGATAGAGACACCCTTGCAATCGTTCAAGTTGACATGGCTCCTCGGACTGTTGACAACATTAAGACCACTTAATTTAAGGTTATTGTTGTCGTTGAAGAGCAGAGCCTGCAACATTAATTGCCAGTAATTAATTCGGCTGTATTGCTGTAAGAAATTAAGAACTTTAAAATCAACGCCAGGCGGGCTTCAATAATTACTGAGGGAGGGTGCATGCATTAGTTGTTTTTAGCCAACAACAATGAGAAGTATTTTTTCACATAATTTAATACTTACTATATATTTAACCTGTGATTTTTTTTATATAAAAAATATTAGGAGTGCAAATTGTTTTAATATGTTTTTTTAACATAAAAAAATTTAAAGTGTAAATTAAAAAGTTAATATCTAACTAAATAAATTGATAATCATTTACATAAATAAATGAAAATTTTTTTTAACAATAATCAAAAAAAATTAAAAAAATCAAGATATAAATGCAAATCATAATATTCAATTATATAAAATAAAAAATTTACTCGGTTGTGTTTTTTTATTATACAATTAAAATTAAAAAGACTAGCATATCCTGTTCAATCTTTCAATTACTAATGAGTATATAAAAAGATCAAAATATTCTTACATCAAAGGCTTTTATTTTTTTAATAAAAAGACAAAATGATAATTTCACTTCATATATAAAGATAAAAATACCCTCATCTCACGCCTTCAGAAATGTAAAAATCTATTACATAATAGACCGTGTCTTGGTATACGATGGCTATGCCCAATAGTTTTCTCACATGATATAAAGTTCTTGTTATTATATTTATTTTAATCTAGTTAAAATGAGTTAATTTGGTGATTTGTAGCCTAGTACAAATAAGATTTTATTTTGAACCATTTTTTTATCATCATTTTGAATTTAAACAAAACATACTTCATTTCATTATTTTTATTTTTAAAAAAACCCTTTGCTTTTGTAAAAATAATGGGGTTAGCTTGCTGACCGACCATGAATCGACGGAGTCTTATAATTATGGTTAAAATAAGTATTAATTTTCAATATGAATTTTACTTGAATACATGAGTTCTTCCTCGTGAAATTAATATTGAGTACCTTTTCTGGTGCCTTGCACTGCTGTCCCTGGAAAAAGGCAAAACTTAATTCTTGATTAATTCGATGAAGACCTTAAAATTTGAGATTAAGATA
>Ga0325411_1004744_pt1 | contig 15205 bp, 10 predicted proteins | sample PopdelMetagenome_13_FD_206181 | JGI IMG/M metagenome (GOLD analysis project Ga0325411, IMG submission 206181) | Populus deltoides microbial communities from Bellville, Georgia, United States - Xylem-PdIQD-R4 | ecosystem: Host-associated > Plants > Phyllosphere > Stem > Wood/Secondary xylem... | reverse complement strand
GGCCCAAAAGCCCTTATGGAAAATGAATTAGCAGCCCCACGGCATAAGCAGAGGGCCTAAGGCCCGCCAAATAGAACATACCCACGAATGAGAATGTCCTTGCACGGGCGTGGAACCCGCTTGAGGTAGAACCAACCGGTGACAATATGTGGGATCTCGTTAACAACGTTGGACCCCTGTCAGGCACGGGCAATCCAGATGAAACTCGAGTACTGTCTTCGAGCCTAATTTTTTTTAATTTTAAAATTAAATATATATTTTTAATTTTAAAATTAAATATATTTTTTAGTATTTTCAGATTATTTTAATATATAATATTAAAAATATTTTTTTAAAAATAAAAAATATTAATAAAATATACTTTGAAAAGTAATCGCTAATACATTTACAAATATCCTCTTTTCTAGGTATTTTAATTATTTTAACCCTCTTAAAAATTTTAATAAATAAATGTCATTTTGCATTTTAAAGTTTGCTCCAAACCGAGCAATGCATTTTTCAGATGGCATATTGAGATTCAAGAGTTGATGGCCGTTTAGAAATGTGTTTGAAAACAATATTTTTTTAAAATTTGATATTTTTAATATAAAAATAATTTTAAAAATAATAAAAAAATTATTTCAATATATTTTTTAAAAAATAACACTGCCAAATCTGACCGAGAAACATGTTCCGAACTCTCCCAAGTTATTGTACAAAAAATGAAGTCATCTGTTATGAAAATGCTCTCATTAAAACTAGCCGTGCAAAGGTGCATTTGCAATTTGTACCGAATTCAGTTAACGTTTTGTCCTAAAAACGAAGAATAGCTGCGATGCTCCTGAATCTTGATCCATTTTACGATCCAACACTGGTTCGTTGTGAGCAAGTTAGACACATCTACAGCCAGAGCCAGTCATTCGTTGTCTCTTACACTTATCTTGGTCGCGCTGTCCTAAAAATATTGCTCAAGCGTTTCGATTATTTTTTCCCGAAGTGTTTGGCCACGGACTAGTTTTTCTTACACAATCTATATTCGTAATTCATTTATCGAGAGGAAAATTACGAGATCATGATTTAAATCCCACCATTTATAAAATACATAAAATTCTTCTTATTTTTATTTTTTATATACCGCCAATTAAACTAATGAATCCCTTTTTAATTATTAGTTGTGCTGAAGTAACTAGTGGTGTGTTTAGGATACATCTAAACTTACACTCGTGATATAAAAACAAAAAAAAAACTTGTGTATTTGTATTATTAAAAAAATTCACTTATTTTTTTTATTTAACATATAAGAAATTTTTTTTATGATGCTCAAATTGTAACAATAACTACTTATTTAATAAATTGAGATAAAAAAAGGGAAATTAAAAAATTAATTTTATAATAAGCAAAAATATTTTTATTACTGTGGTAAAATATACATGATCTCTTTTTTTATATCCATGTATTAAATTTATCCGTAGGGATCAAATGATAAAGTCACACAAAGAGGTATCCATGCGAAGCAGTCACCACCCTCCCTACTCCAGCATTCTCCCCACGTATACATCCATGTGTCACCCATTTCCTTGTCCGTACTCCATCTCTCTCAAAAACAGACACTCTCATTTCGTCACGCTCTCTCTCTCTCACATTCACTCACTATGGATACCCTCCTCCACACCCCAACCTCCATGGCCAAGCGTCCCTGCTCTTTTCCTTCCTCTCCCTCTCCCTCCCCAAACCCTAACATGAACAATCAACTCGATAATCTCCTCCGAACTTTTCTTAACCTCGCTGACTCTCCTTCTCTCTCCATCGACCACTCCTTCGAGCATCTCCTCGAGTCCTCCCCTTGCGATGCTGATAAGTCTCTCCTCATCGATCGCGCCCTTAAATTAGGATCGCTGCTTCTCGAGGCCGGCAAGCGCTCTTCTAGGAAACGCTCTTCTGTTCATAATTCACTCACTTGGGCTCTCCCTCCCGATCTCACCATCAAGGTTTGTTTTATTGTCAACTATCATTTTCCTCATCGGTTTTTCTTCAAATTTTTAGAATTTGAATGCATGCAAGTCGCGTGCTGTGTTTTGCTTGTCGACGATGACAGTAGATTTTTTTTTCCTTTTTAAGCTTCATTACTGTAATGTGGAGTTCAAGATTTGGTTTACTTGTTGATTGATTCATTAGTTGCAAGTTTTTTGTGTTGCTTGATACTGTGAAGTATGATCAAGTCAGGTGTTGTAGAGGAACTTTAAAGGGAATGTGATTTGTGTTTGGGAGTTTTAAATTCGCATTTGACAATGCTTTAATTGATGGTTGTGACTTGACATCAATTGATTGCATGAAGATGTTGATGGTATTAACTAAATGTGGTCAATTAAGTTGTAAATCTTTCTCAAAAGATACTTTCATGATGTTGTAAGACAGAAATACTGCCAAATATAATAGTTTCTCAAGTTAGAAGTACATTGATGTATTGAATAATCTGAAACATTGATGTGGTGAATATTCTGCGGATCCAAGCGTTGGAGATGTTATGAGGCTTCCGTGTTTAGTACGATGGCGTATGATAGTTAAGAGTCAATGATTTCTAGATTCTTGTTATGATAATGTCTATTTTGTTGTTCTCAGAACGTGTTGAGCATTCACATGTCTAGTTAATTATAAATGCATTTTAAGAGTGAATTGGTTTTCTTTTTATGGATTTTTGATTTATGGTGTACAAATGCAGGTGCTTTCCATGCTTGATACACAAAGCCTGTGCTATGCTGCTGCAACTTGTTCAATGTTCTACAAATGTGCCATGGATCCCTTGTGCTATGCTAATATTGACTTGACGACTGTTGTCCCAAAAGTTAATAACGCTGTTGTGTCTACAATGATCCAGCGTGCTGGGAAAGCGCTTCTGTAAGAAGATTTCATATAACAAGTCTAGATTTTGTGCAAGTCTTCTTTGGGTCTATTATATGCTTGGCATCTCATTTAGATCCCCTATTATGCAATTATAAAGATTCTAACAAATTATTTCCTTCCTAATTAAATATAGAATTTAATTCATTTTGATATCATATGTGATTACTAAATTTAATTGATGTTCATCCTTGTGTTCTGTATGGAGAAGGATTTATCTGTACTGGGAAAGGCTCTGTTGATCACACTAAAGTTAGCCCGTGTTGAGTGTTATATTTATGCATGAGAAATATGCCGTATAGCATGCATGGATGTCACCCTTTATGATGGTTCCCAGGATCTCATATGTGGATATTGTTGGTGGTCTTACTGATTTCCTCTCTCTATCTCTCTCTCTCTCTCTGCCACATGGTGACCCAGGTCTCTTAAGCTTGGTATAGTTCCAGGTCCGATTATGTCTCGTGGATCTTGTCAACCGATGGTATATGGCATCCAGAACGCTGTAGAAGTGTCCAACTTTTCATGGAATGATAAAAAGACCAGACAGGGGAAGGAGTCATCGATTCTTAGTAGATCCTGCTTAAATCCTTTAAGTGGGGACAGTGGTGCTGCTGGGTATGTTTGGAATTTGGAAACTTAGATTAAAGAGTTGTTTGTCCACATCAGTGATTTCTTTTGATCTTAATGTCTGCCTTTTCGTAATGCAAGGGCTGTTTTGAGAGGGTTGCATTTATACAATATTGAAAGAATTGACAACACATCTCTCTGTGGGGCATTGTCAGCCTGCCCATCTCTGCTTGATCTGGAAATAATTGGCCTGTAAGTTTCTGTTGAGTTTGTTTTCTGTGGGATATTGTTGGTTTAAGAACATCGCACGAGGTAATGGTGGTGATTGTATTGGGTGAATAGCATTGATAAATGGTGATTGTATTTGATATACTAGATAACAATTCTACATTGCATCTCCCAGTACTTTTTGGGCTTTCATATGCTACTACTAATGATGTGATTGGACGCTTCATCCATACATAACTTTCCAAGTTTACTGGCTAGTAGTAATAGTTATATGCCTATTTGATTTAGCTATGATTCCTCATCAGCATGTTATAGCTACCTTTGTAATGATAGCATGGTAATATTATCATGATAATAAACCAGTTAACACACACAACTTTTAATTGATTTTGGTTCTTGAGTTGCGCCTTTGACAAATTCAAGTGGCTTAAGTCAGCTTCTCTTAGGGAATCATGTGCATGTGTTTTTTTAAATTTTGGTTACAAAAGAGAGGCTTGTACCTAGAGACCTCTTGAAGGAGGAGTGCCGGTTGAGCTACAAACTTGTTGACCATATGTGTTTATTATACCAGTAATTGTTAATATAATTATGCATGCAAGATAATTCATGTTGATATATTCATGAGTTAGTTTATGGAAAATATAATACTAAACACCTTGTAACGTGGACATGCAATTGCTTTCAAATGTCTTTATCTTTCTATAATTCATTTTGAGCATTGTATTTTGAAAATTTTGGGCAAATTAGTCTTCATAGTGGCAGCTGAATTTTTTTGGGTGGAGCAGACATGTTGAGCTGAGGCAAACATTGGTGTCGGTCAGCATGAATTGTCCCTTGATAGAGCGTTTGTTTTTCGAATCTTCAAAAACAGGTGCACGACCTTCTGATGAGATTTTTTTTTTTTTAAATCCATGCTTGTACATGTTTTTGTTTTGCTTACTATGAGCATGTTCTCTACCAGGAAGAGATGACAGCCTGAAATCACCAACATGTGTGGAGCTGGTAAATAATTGTCCAAATTTAACTTCATTGGCTCTTAGAGGTTTCAAGCTGTATGATTATAAACTTCGCATACTTGTTAAGGTACGTCAACAATCAAGTTCGGTCTAGTTGTTGTTGTTGTAACCATGTGTTTCGACACGCATTACTAAGTATTTCAGAGATATTTTTCCATTTAATTTAATTATAACTAATCTCCTTTTCTCCCCCTTTTGAGAGTAATATCTAATCATTGCTTTACTCTGTTGTGCTAAATTTTGGACTGTTTCATAGTTGTGACATCCAACAAAGCAAATTGGAAATGACAAGAAAGAATGTTAAGCTGGCATCATTCCAATGGAGGGCTTGGTTGAAATTATTTTTTAAGCTTTAAGATGGCTTTAGAAAATGGAGTTTTGTGGGAGATTGGGTCCACATGTACTCAATTTATAATACACCTGATTTCTCCATTCTCAAGTTGTTTTCTAGATAATTATTTCTCCATGTTCACGATAGAGGTCTCCTTTGTTGGTTGGTTCAAGAACCATGCTTAGTTGATTTTATTGTTAAAACACAATTGCTTGGGTCTCCAATTTTGCTTTGTGTTCCTGGGGGGAATTAGCAAACTTTTGTGTCATCACAAAATTGTGTATTTGTGGTTCGCATCATGGAAAGGCCACACTTCATGACCTGAACGAGCAATCTTTATACTTTTGGTCATTAATATTTCTAGCACCAACTTTACAATAATGATTGGTCTTATGGCATGCCATTCACTATGTGTATCTTTTGTTGTCAAAATTTGATCTAACCAAGATCCTAGCATAGAACAATGGAAACTTTTGATAAATAAATTCATGTCCTTGCTTTGTAGCCAATACAATGTTAGTTCTTTGGTTGTTAACTGAACTCTAATGACTAACAAGATCTGTATACCTGTACAGGGATTTCGCAAGCTAAAATATGTTGATTTTTCAACATCATATTCTATCACTGGAAGTTTTTTGAGGTCTGCACATCTTTTTTAGAATATAATTGTGGTAGGTCCATTCTTTTCTATATTTGAAATCTTACAAGGGTTTGTTTTTGTTGAAACTGTTAGGAACCTTGGAGGCAACACAGGTGGGAGTCTGCTGGAAGTTATGATTTTGCGAGACTGCATACATCTCAAAGAGGCAGGCCATAGTTCCTTTTGCTTCCCCACATCCTTTCCCTTAAATTTCTTCAAATACGAAAGATCTTGGCTTTCATACTTTGCAGGGTCTCTAAGATCATTTTGGTGGCTTATCTGGTTCAATTCCTAAATGAGACAGCATGCAGATAATCTATATACCTAGAAATAGATTAGACATCAGTCTATGAAAAGCAAATGCATTATAATTTGTTATATTTTTTATTTCTCTAATTCACCTTTTTGTTTCATTATATGCAGCTGGAAGTGGCACGATTATTAACATCAGTTCTTGCTGGGGACTTTAAATATCTTCAACATCTTGTGGGTAGATCAATATTGTTGATATCCTGCTTTGTCTTAGTCTGATTGTCACGTTCCATCTTCTTCTTCTTCTAAATCTTATTACTGCCCTTTAATAGGATATATCAAACAGGGAAGGTTTGGCTGCTGCAGGTGACTCATATGGTAGATGTTACAGTTCAAGGTACTGTTTTTTCCTTCTGCATTTATCATGCTTACACAATTTTTCTACCTGTTAATATTATATAAAGTATTTTGGTGCGTATTGGCAGTATCATTCCTATGAAGCAAGTATTAGAAGAAAGACCTGAAATCTGTTTGCTAGCAGAATTTCCATCAGAAGGAAGGTCAGATATCTCTGATTAATTTTAAACCTTTAGTTTGTGCCAGCAGGAGTTGAACTCTGGTTTTTATTCCTGTCAAAATAGCCAATATCAGAAGAGGAAAAAAGAACAGAGAATCTAGGATTTTGGAATTAAATTCATCATGGTTTCGTTGTCAATCTGGTTTTGCAGTTTTACTGACATTAGCCAAATGACTGATAGCGATCTAAATAGCGAGGTCAGCTTGTCATCATTACTGAGCAGTATTGCATCAGATGGTTCGTCTTTTATGTACACATCGGAAAGCAACTATAGTAGTGATCAGACAAGTGGGAATGAGGAGGGTAGAGATTCTGGTTATGTTGTTTGTGAGGAAAGCTCAGATGAGTATGATTATCTGCTTGGCTAGGTGAACCATCAAGTTCAGCAAGGTTTGGAATCGTGGCCACTAATGAATTAGGTATCCATCCCCCCTGTCTTTTGTGCTAATCAGATTATGAATTTTAAGTTTTATTGTGACTGAGATCATGCTTTACACTGCTAGTATTTGAACTCTATGAAGTGATCTCTCCTGTCACTCTAGGACCAGTATTTTATGGCTCTTCGAAACATGGTTGGCATGGATATGCATGATGATTGAATAAAAGAACTGGAATCACATGTCAGGAAGCTGCCATTCATGACGCCTTTTGTCTTTATTATTGAAATCATGTAATACTGGGTACTATCAATTGCATACTAATTGGATGTGGAATTTGTTCTGTAACAAAGTTTTTAAAATTAAAATGATGCTGCTTTAGATGTATGCTTCTTTCATTAACTTTCTATTAGCATAAAGAAAAATTTATTAAATTCTCATAAATGCACCTGATCAATGCAGGGCGTGTTCTTAAAATCGTCTAGGGACTTGTTAGGTGCAAGCTGGTTTGAGCATAGCATCTAGTTTATTTCTTGTCTTATCTTCATAAAGTTAATGATTAATTTTTCTAACTATTGCGGTGGACTATCATGGATCATGGTACTGGAGTTGTACCAGTAATGACACTGTATCTTTCCCTTTTGTTTTTTGTGCATTTCTAAAACATGTTTCTGATCTAACATTGTGCTCTTATGCTGCCTAGATTTATGCAGGAGGCTCTTATTGAGAGCAAGCTGACTAGAACCATTGTTGAATGTACTCGTGGGCAATGGACTTGATTGCACGTATGCCATCACGTTCATGCCTCCCTCAGAGTCAGATGCCTGTGGATTTTAAAAGCTGCCGATATTTGCCCGGACAGACAATTGAGTTGGGGTCTGCCCATGTTTACTGAGATGACTGTTGAAAGCCTTCGGGGATTTTTTTTTTTTTTAATCTTTTCCCCTGAATTGTGGACGCTTTTACCTCCCTGTAAAGTTTGTATTCAGGGTATTGGATGACATCTTTCTTATTAATTATCTATGGTAAATTTATGACGTCCCTTACATCGGGGAATATTGATTGAAGAGATCACTTCCCGTCATTTCCCATCATTTCCATCCATGGAAGTGTCCCCTGTGTTCGCTGTCTCTCGTCATCCCACTCCACATTGCTTCAAATACCTTGCTTTGATTCTAGATATTAAAGCTCATCTTAACAAAGAGTGCAGCTGCAGCTTGTCCCGTATTTTGAAAGAGAAGAACTTGCCAGATCCCTAACCATTCGATAAATTAATATTTAGCATTAATCTTCTATATGATTTTCACTTCCAGAAAATTTAATGGATGTTGCAGGTTGCAAGAGAGTATTGAAGAGTGTTGATGGATGTAGTCTTGAAGGTTTTCAGGCCCGTTGTTTTCTTAAAGGGCAAAAAACCGGCAGACGCCAACCTACCTTGGGCCAAGGCCCAATGATACCTTAAACACTTGTCCCATGGGTTAAGAAAACAATCCCCTCCGCTATATAAGCAAGCAAGTAGCTGCTTCAGCATCTTCCACTGGAACTTTCACTTGGGATTTGGTGATGGCCAGCAGTGGATCGCAACAGGCACCACCATACAAACCGTACAGGCACATACGAACCCTGAGGGGCCACGAGCGAGCAGTCTCCTGCGTAAAATTTTCAAACGATGGAACGCTCCTGGCCTCAGCCTCCTTGGACAAAACCCTAATTCTCTGGTCGTCTCCCGACTTCTCCCTTGTCCACCGCCTCATAGGGCACTCCGAGGGCGTATCCGACCTCGCCTGGTCCTCTGACTCTCACTATATCTGCTCCGCCTCTGATGACCGCACTCTCCGCATCTGGGATGCACGCACCCCCTTCGATTGCCTTAAGATCCTCAAGGGCCACTCTGATTTTGTGTTCTGTGTGAATTTTAATCCTCAGTCGAACTTAATCGTCTCGGGTTCTTTTGATGAAACGATTCGAATTTGGGAGGTGAAGACAGGGAAATGCGTTAGGGTCATTAGAGCTCATTCTATGCCGGTAACATCAGTGCATTTTAATAGAGATGGTTCTTTGATTGTCTCGGGGAGTCATGATGGTTCTTGTAAGATTTGGGAGGCTTCTTCTGGTACTTGTTTGAAGACTCTCATTGATGATAAGAACCCTGCTGTGTCCTTTGTTAAATTCTCGCCTAATGGAAAGTTCATTCTCGTTGCTACTCTTGATAGCACTCTTGTAAGTTTTCACTTTGTTGGTTTGGTTAAGTTCCATATCTTACAATAATTCAAGATTATATTATGATTCTTGAACTGATAAACGTTTTTAATGATGCTAGAAGTGAAGCAATCTTGGGGGTTTAGGGGTTGGTAGGTTTGTGATTTTGGGTAGATATTATTGTGCATTTTTACTCACTGTTTTTGCTGTTCAATGCTGAGGAGTTGTGGAGCTTTGTAATTAGGATTTGGTTTTGTGTGTTTCTACTCTCTGCAAATGTATGCATTTATTCCTAGTTTCCGTTTGCTTTAACTGTTTTGAGTATTATGGTTCTATCACCTGGTAGAGTTTTTGTTTTGGTAGATTCCAAGTATTGAGCACGAGAGCATGCATAATAAGATTCAAATTTGAGTTCCCTTCTTCATTCTGGATGTTAGATGTGTAGCAGTGCAAACTGGGACAGTAATCTTCAGAATCCAATAGAATTGTATATTGTTTTCATGCTTGCTTAATTTCAATTTTCTGTCGCCAGAAACTTTGGAATTACTCGACGGGGAAGTTCTTGAAGATTTACTCTGGTCACACCAACAAAGTATACTGCATAACCTCGACATTCTCTGTGACAAATGGGAAATATATCGTGAGTGGGTCTGAAGACAAGTGTGTTTACTTGTGGGATCTCCAGCAAAAAACCATGGTTCAGAAACTAGAAGGCCATACTGATACTGCCATTTCTGTAACATGCCACCCTACAGAGAACAAGATAGCTTCTGCTGGCCTTGATGGTGATAAATCAATCAGAATTTGGCATCAAGATTAGAGAATCTTACACCATGTGCATTGATATGTCAAAAGAGTGTTGATGATCAACAAGTTAAAAAGGAAGTTCATGATCTGAGGCTTGAACGTATTATCTGGTGAATCCTAACAACCATGTTATTATCTGGTGGCCACTGTATTGATAAACATTTCTTATGAGTGAATCGTTTGGGCATCTTCATTCCAAATGGGTATTGTAATATCAATGTCTAATAGATCTCCAAATAACAACAAATTGAAACAAATATATATTATTCTTTTTTGTATCTTTTGCTTTTTTTTTTTCCTTGTATACGAGGGGCCAAAGGCCCAGAAACAGAAGAAAAGTACACAATCTCAGCAACCCAATACCCCTCATGTTCCTAAACAAAGACTCCATTATGAAAGGAGTCTGCCAAAAAAAAAAAAAAAAAAACTGTATCATTGTCTAGCGTTGCCCCAAAATTTGCCTGGTTATCTCTACTAAAATTTGCTTATAAACATGACTAGCCTTAAAAGAGTCCAATTCCCATCAGTGACAGTAAGTTTCTTGCATTGTTTCACCAACATTAGAATAAGAACCAGCCTCCTTGTGATTTAAAAAACAAGGATAGATGCACCACCTATGAATCAAACACTAGCAAGAGCCACCAGACCTCCATGTTGCACGCCATTTCCGGACCTATCTTCACGGCCATGGTTGAGCTTTCAAGGCATTGCAGCAACCAATACCAGCTGCAAAACCCATCATGAATCTGCGGGGAGCATCTCGAATTAACCCACCAGCTCCAGCAGGGCCAGGATTTACCCGTGTTCAACTTTGGGCGACCATCATGGGAAGCTTTCCAACTTTTCCATTCCCCCGTGTGAGGTTTCGAACTTTTCTTTTCTCGTGGCCTCGTAGGCGAGCTGGCTAGTACTTGAAAGAGAGCGAGAGAGAACGATTTCTTTGTTTTAGTGGGGGTATTATTACGGCCCAAAGAAAATTGCAAAAGAGGTAAATCCAATCCTGGCCCATTTTGGAATTTGCCAGCCACATCCAAGAAACAACGAGCGAAGAAGAAAGATGACGACAATTCGATGATTCAGCTGCAACGATCTTCTCGGCTTCGCCTCCATCAATCTCGACCATCTCACCGAAACTGTAAGGAACCTCAACACTTGTTTCTTTCTTGTTTTTTTCGATTGATTCTTTTCTAGTAATACAAAATAATAATGAAATTTTAAAACTTATTCAGTTCAATATGTCATTCTACATGACTTATTTGGCAAGATGGCCCGATTATTTCCATGTTGCTGAAGGCCCTGTAAACAAAATCATGGGCTACAGTAAGCCTTTCCTTCCTACTATTATAACTATTTTTTATTTAAAAAAAAATCCTGTGAATGGCATTTGAATTGGTTGTTGCAGTAATGGGGAAAGTAGAAGGACAAGGCGAGTCGTGGCATGGTCATGTGACAGCAGTAACTGTGGCTACAGAATACCGCAGGCAGCAGTTGGCTAAGAAACTTTTGAATCTATTGGAAGATATCAGCGACAAGATGTAAGTTTAACCTTACATCACTTACAGTTATGTTATTTTGTGTTTTATTTTAGCTTAGCTGCTATTTTCGTTGAAGGTAGGAATTTGGTTTGATTTTTCAGAAATTTATCATGGAAACTTTCTTTTGTTTTGGAATTTATCAAGAGATTTGTATCACTCTACGGAACTGTAGAATGGGACTTTAAAATTTAAATGCTTGGAGAGAGGTTGGTTCGAGTTTAGTTTTAGCTCATGGTTTTTGGTTACTTTTAGTTTTACTTCTTTCAACAAGACATTGCAGCATTACGAGGTTCTTTAAATTATGATTTTTGTAAAAATATGCCGAGATGCTATTTCTTCATCGCTAAATATCATTCAGTTCCAGTTGACCAGCAGCTTGACACAAACAGATCTTCTAAACTATCCATTTCTTCTCCTCTCATCGTTGGCCTGACTGTTAGTCAACTGTGCAATGTCGTATAATTTGGATGAAATTGATTGAAATTGTGTTTGTTTGGTTACATCTGCATTTTTTCGAATTGCATGTTGTCTGTCGGCGAGTAATTGCTTAAAAATAAGTCTCCCCTGCTTCTTTCTAATTTGAGAAACCTTTCTGCAGTGATAAGGCTTATTTTGTAGATCTTTTTGTGAGAGTATCAAACACACCAGCCATAAAGATGTATGAGAAGTTAATGGTTCTTTGAATTCTTTTTGGTATCTAGACATTTCTTGCTGCTTGATCATATTCTGAGTTTGTAATGAATATGCATGCTTCTTTGAAGCATGAAAGAGTCTTCAGTGAAAGAAATTGAACCTAACCTCAAAACTTGATCTCGTTAAGAAACATGATTCAAATTTAATCTACAGAGACTCGAAGCTCATGTTTTCATTTAGAAAGTCAGCCATTCTGGACGATTCAATCATAACCAGAAAGAGCATTGCTACTTTTGGCTATTGGCTCGTAAATTTGATTTCTTTGATTTCTGTCCTATGTTTTCCTTACAAACTGGCTGTTGAACTTCTGGTCTGGTGGGTTCCTTCCAAAGAACTAGGGGTTGTAAGGTGCTTAGATGCCTTATGAAGATTGCTTTTGGATAATCTCTTTGTAGAGTGTCAATTTTAGAATGGATAATTCTGGAAAACCAATCAATTTGTGCTTGTCTCCCAACCCCATGCATAGATGTCTAACTTCTCTCTTCTTCTATGACATAAATTCTTTTTTGTTGGCTAGGGTATTAATTGAATTTGGCCGCGTGCTTTATATTAGAAATCCTCTGGAAATTCTTCATAAAGTTTTTGTTTAGTGGCAGCCAGAAAGGAATTTGGAGAGGGTACTTGCTGCTTCTTTGCTTCAGATCCCCCATGTAGATTAATCAGAGAATTTATTAGCTGTTAAGTTCATATTTTTAATAGCGAACTGTGAGGGACAGTCTTACTATTTTCTGAATGAAAGAAGCCCTATTCTACAAGTTCAGAAATGATTAGCGTGTAACGGGGAATTAGAACCTTGTGGTGATTGAGTCAACATATGCTCATTAGTAGAGTAACTAGGACTGCTCTTCCTTAGACCGGGGGCCAAATTCAGAATACACAATGAAAGTAATGATCCCAATTAAAAGAAAAAAAAAATTGAAACTTCCACCTGCAACCTGCCAGTTTTATCTTTCAGTACTTGAAATGAACGGGGAACCAAAAAAAGAAGAAAGAAAACAGGAGCAGATATCAGCAATGTGCTGGAGCTTGTGAATTATTGGAAGGATAATCTTTCTACTTTAATGTTGTGGAACAGATATTGTATAACTCTTTTGTTTTATTCTAGGCTATTGCTGACTTTCTTTTAGTTAATTTGTACATCAACCTTGCCCCGCTCCTTTCGCTTCTTTCAGAGATTATCTGGGTTTTCTACTTTGACAAGGTCTATATTCTTCATTTACAGTGTTATGCAGGCAGTCCCCTGCCTGTTATGAAGTTCACATCCAACTTGACCTGCTCTTATTGAGGTCCTCTGGGTTTACACTTTGATAAGGTCCATTCTTGCATGTAACATGCAGATGGGCTTTCCTTTTATGAGGTTATATAATGCATTTAGATATGAACCTGGAGTTATATTTTCAATGAGACAAAACGATTCTTACTCTTCTGCCTTTGTCTCACAGCTTGGGTATGTAATCTATAGAAGGGTGCTGCGCTATTATTCAGGGGAGGAAGATGGATTAGGTAAGTGTTCCATATCTGGCTTTAACATCCCCAAACACCTTCCATTGAGCTTACGTTGCTTCTCACCACCAACATTGCTGTGTTCTGTTTTCAGATATGAGGAAAGCTTTATCTAGAGACGTTGAAAAGAAATCCACTATCCCCCTCAAGCGGCCAGTTACTCCTGATGAATTGGAGTATGATTAAATCTGCATTTTGTTGATAACTGAAGTTGAAAGTGATGGTTTTTTGACTCTTGGAATGAAAATGATGCCTGAGTCTGTGGGCCCATTGTAGAAATTTTGTCTTATGAAAGAGAGCAGTGTCTTGTATCTTTTATTTGTTCAACATGACTCATGAAGAAGGGAAGGGACGTGCTTCTGACAGACCAAGCTTTTTTCTTGAATTATGAATTTATTACTTGTTTTGCCGTATGCTATTTTTCTTCTTTCAGAAGCATTGAGAATGCCAACTTTCCATCCAGGCTCCATGAGGAGGGAACAAGGCACTTATCGATTCGCCTCTTCTTTTTCATGAACTTGTTTTTTTTAAATGTCGGGTGATCTATCTCAGTAGGTGATTGGCACGCACGTTTGTGAATGTCTGGTGAAGACTGATTCCCGTAGCAGGCTCATTTTCTAGTGACAACCAAAGCCATGGCGCAGACTGCCTGAATGGGCTTGCGATTATTGCACATAGGATTTCTAGGAGGATGCAGCAAAACAGTGGGGAGGGGGACGTATTCGATCATCCTCTTGAGTACTTCAGTCCTTGACACACTCTATCAACTGAAAGTAGGGCACCTTATCAATCTCAGCAAGCCAAACTATTTTGTGACGTTTAAGGCTATGCTTGGCACTGGGCTGCTCTTGGAATCACCTCTTGAAGTCCTGAGAACTCCACACAGAGGTCCCTCTCACCTGAATCCGAGAGTGGTCCTTGTAGATATCAAATCATACCTTAAAGTTCAAATTCCATTGCATATGCACTGATGGGACCTCTGTCCCTTGCATGTTCCCGGCCTGCACGACAAAGAAACAGGCATGAAGACAAGCTTCACGTGTCATTGTTCTTATCCAAAAGAATTTTTCACAAATCAGTGATGGTGATTTGAAGGGCTTTACCCAAACGGGTCCAAACAACATGCCTTTTACTTTTACAATGATGCGTCTCATGTTTTAAAGCTTTTTTTTTTAAATGAAATTTTATAAATCTTATGTTTCCCTTTTCTTATTCAACATATCTTTTATTTATATAAAAAAAAAATGAAAGAAAAAACCTTTCATTACCATCTGTCATGGCCATGGCCATGGCTATGATTGATCCACTTTCAACCTCATGTAACCCATTACTTGCTTCGGAGCATATGCAGTCCTCGATTTGTTTGATGGGATATGGTAATAATTTCAGGTATTAATGAGACATGTATGATAGATTAAGCCTCTTCCATGTCTCTTAAATAGACCATCCACGTGGAAATTGATGAAATGTTTTAAAAATTATTTCTTGAGGCTTCTCGAGACTAGTATAAACACTAAAAAAAAGTAACTAATTTTTTTTAATAGAAAAATCCAAAACCAATCACAAAAATATTATTTTATGAAAACTTTATGATAAAAAAAAA
>Ga0325411_1004743_pt1 | contig 15208 bp, 10 predicted proteins | sample PopdelMetagenome_13_FD_206181 | JGI IMG/M metagenome (GOLD analysis project Ga0325411, IMG submission 206181) | Populus deltoides microbial communities from Bellville, Georgia, United States - Xylem-PdIQD-R4 | ecosystem: Host-associated > Plants > Phyllosphere > Stem > Wood/Secondary xylem... | reverse complement strand
CATTAGGACGTCTTTGGATTACAAATGGACTCCCGAAATTGTTAAAACACACACTTTTATGCTCAAAAGAGCCAAAACAGTAACTTCGATGTGCTGTTTCACAAAACGGACACCACGGTTGCGTCCGAAATGGTTGAAAATGCTAGGAACCAACTTGACTCGGCCAAAAACGGGTCAAAAAATCACTGAGTTGGCCAAAAAACCAATCTGACCGAGTTGACTCAGGGAAGGAATATTCTGTCTCTGATAAAGAATATTCTGTCACGGGAATATTCTCTTACTGGTAACGGAATATTCTTATTCTGTCAAGAGAATATTCTGTCACTGTTAAATGACATGTCTGATGACGTGGCTGATGACAGGGCAATGTGGACCCTCTGTTGATGACGTGGATGATGACTCAGCGACTACGTCTCTGATGACGTGGCTGTCTTCTCAGGCGAGAATTCCGGCACTAACTGGTTTTTCCGGCAGATTTCCAGCGTAACTTCGGCGAGCTCTACAGGGCTCGTTTCAACTCCGATTTCGACGATCTTTATATCGCCGGACTCGTATGGAAGAGAGGAATCTCCGCAACTGGCCAAAATCAAGATCTGAGAACTTTGAAAATTCTGCAACTTTGAACAGAGAGCTGAAAAACGTGTTTTTTCAGTGTTCTAGCTTCCCTAATGCTCTGATACCAATTTGTTGTGTATACTGGACCGAAAGCAAACACAAATAAAACACGTAGCAAGCAGATTTACGTGGTTCCCCAAAATAGGGTACGTCCACGGAGGCAACAGATTGTATATTATTGGAGGAATGATACAAACACTCAACTCAACCCAGTACAATCCCACAAAACCCAGTGTTTCACTCTTACACTCGGTGTTTCTCTCAGATCTACACTCTTTCACTCTCACAGTTGCATTATTTCCTTCTACACACTTGCACACACACCTTCACTTACACTAATTGTCTCCATTTATAGGAGGAAGGAGAGCAGAAAGGAGAGCCTTGAAACATGCCACTAATTGTGGCACTAACCACTAATGATGCTTCCACTAAGTAAAGTGGTGGGGTATTGTTATTATCAATAAAATCTAGACAAATCTCCACAAATTTTACTAACATGTCTCTTTTATGTTGTTAATTTTCATGGCTTTTCAAAGCATAAAATAATCAATTTTGCAAACAGCATTCATTATTAAGTGTTGTATGATTTTCATTGTATGACATTGATTGTATATGGTTCTCTGTACTAAAAGTAATTGGATGTATACTTTTTGATGCCAGTCAAGCTATTTGACCTGCATAATTTTGTTTCTCAAACACTTTCAGGTACAATAAGTCTGTGTTGTGGTTTGAGAAGACTTTGAAGCACATTCCGTCTTTAAGTCAATTGTGGGAACCAACTATCGTTAATCTTGCCCATGCCTACAGAAAGTTGAAGTACGTTTTAAAATTTGTTGGAATGGCAGCTATACTCACTTTAGGTACTTCAGGGTGTTTTAAAATTTATTGGAATGGCAGTAGCGATGATTAGTATATTATGTTCTGCATTTGTATGTCAATACTCACTTGCTAAGGTCTTTATCAACCTGAATGAAAGAAAAGTAGTTTAACCCTCTAATTACACTATTTCTGATAGTTGTGACAAATAAATTGCTTTGAACTTGCATAACCGTTAATTTCAATTAGTTCACTGAGCAAACCCAGATTGATGAATGCTTTTTAGTTACAGTTTTTTTTTTGGAAACCTTTGGTGATCTTTTTAGTTCCTTGCAAGGTTCTTATAGACTTGTTAGTTTCTGTTTCTCCTTTCCTAAAGCTTTTGTGTGAGTATTTTTAAGGTTCAAGCTGGGAGCTTTCTTGGTGCACTTGGTGAAATACAACAGATAGGAATCTAGTATCATGTTATAGCAACTACTTGCTCAAATTCCATTGATAAGATTATAGGAAGATCAGCTCGGGCCTTCGTAACCCTCAACTCTTCAAGAATAGGATGGAAAGAATTTTCTTGAATACATTAATGCTTGTGTAATGTGGTCATATAGAGGCTCCTCATTATCACATGATTGATTTGTTGAGCAGCATGGCTGACATTGAGACTTATGGTTTGAATTTTTGTACATATTCGAGTTGGAGTCTTGTTTTACTCATCCACTTGTTGCAACCACCATCATAGAAGCACAATTTTCTCTTATTATGTGTATAAATAAATGACATGGCATATAATTGTTCATTAATCATATCAAACTACTATGCCAGGATTTACCATGAAGCAATTTCATAAGCACTTACACTATCACCTAGAAACTTGAGTACTTATGCTGGTCTTGCATACACTTATCATTTGCAGGTAAATTGAGCTCTTTTCATTTCAATGCAAGTCTGTTAAACTGACATTTTATTTGGCTGTTGTAGTTGAAAGCAATAGTTTGAGAAAAGTAATTGCATGTAGTGGGGGGGTAATGAAGTGGATTAGTGCGGATAATGAGAGTGGTCATGAAAATCCAAAATGTTATGAAAAGTAATCGGATAATGAGAGTGGCAATGTTACAATTTGATACTATCATGATTTTGTTGGTGGGAGAAACCACTAGTGGTGGCTCTGATACCAATTGTTGGGGATTCCTGCTCCCCATGCGGAATGGTGTTGTTCATGATCGTTGCTCAAAGGAGGCTAAGCACACTGACACAATATTTAACGTGGTTCGGCAAATCGCCTACATCTACGGGAGAGATTGATATTATTAGAGATAGAGAAAGAATTCAACACACGGAGGAGGATCACATCCACTCAACTCTCATCTCTCATTGCTACATAGGGCAGCAGCTGGATACAGCAGCAGGGCTGCTGGTGGCAGCCCTTCTCTTTCTTTCTTTCTTCTTCTCTCTTTCGTAGCTCTACTACAAGACTCTCTCTCTCTCTCATTGTGTTGCACTCTTGGTGTCTATTTATAGGCTTCAATGACAGCTCCTTTTGCTCTTTTGTCAATAATGGTGGCTGCCAAACTTACCACACTTTGACATTAGACAATGGTTGTTGGCTGCCACTAACAACCCACCATTGTAGCCTCCTTCTTTAACAATGTCAAGGGGCTGCAAATGCTGCACCAACAACCCTCTTTGACTCTCACATGGCAGCCATCTTCTTTGACAATGACAACCATCTTCTTTGACAATGGCCGCCACATAATTGGCAATATTCCAACAATCACCCCTTTTGCCATTTATGTGGGAAATTTGTCCTCTTGCTTCTTCAGCACACGTTTTCCTGCAGCTCTTCCAAGCTTACCATTCTGAGAACATCTTTGGCCAAGTTTACAGGTACTTGCCAAACCTTTCAATCACCAGAGTCACCAAAGCACACCTTTTCTCACACAAAAGGATCACTACAATCAGATGGTCTGTCACATCATATCTGAAGAGTGTTAACGCTTGTCTCTGGGATAACATTCCCTTTCGAGCGTATCAACCATGCTCAATCCAAAATGATTTATCAAGCCTCACATCAAGGCTTACAAAACCCTCTCAAATGGAAATATCTATTTCTGAGTATGACAGTCATTATTTGAGTATTTCAATGTGATCATGAGCTCACCACTCTTCCAAGAGTCTACTCATCCTGGAGTTGCGTATGCCCTCTATTCCATTCTAGGAACCACGCCTTACTTCTCCGTGAGTCTCTCGCTCTTAGTTCCAAGAGTCCAGGTAGCTCTCCACCGTTAACCATGGGGGCAACCCATTAAAAGTTGATCCATATCTGTCTTTATACTCTGAGTATTACAATGCCATTATCGAGCTCACTACCTTGAGTTAACTTGTTCCTGGAACCTGCGCATGTCCTCTGCTCATTCCTAGCAGTCGCGTCTTAATGCTCCACAAGTCATCCACTTATTGTCCAAGACAAATGTTATCTAACTCATTGATCTTTAGCCTAGGGGCATGAAAGTCAATTCTGCATTTGTATTCATACTCATAATAGCCACTTCATTGGCTATCCACACACCTGTCCACTCATATCTAGCCATTACATCGGCTTTGGGGCATTCTGAACTGGGCTCCTTTCATAGCCCTCACATCTTCTCTAAGGTGTCTTTGCCCGTTGTTATAGGGTGGTCTGAACTTGGGCTCATATTGTGGCCCTCACACCTTCTGTCTGAGGTGTCTCCGCTTGTCGTCATGCGGTAGTCTGAACTTGGGCTCATATTGTGGCCCTCACACCTTCTGTTTAAGGTGTCTTCGCCTTTCATAGACGGTTGCATCCTCCTTCATCTGAGATGCTTCAAAGTGGCTCCAAAAGTCTCTACCACCATGTGGACTATGGGAGAGATAACTGCCACTGATTACATAGAAAGAGAAAGTTGCGGTATACTCCTCACAATCCTCCACCTCGATTTCTATGTTTGGAGCTTCTATGCCTTTCTACTTGACAGCTCTACCTACACCAACTCTCTTCGGTGTCTTCGCCTTTCATCATAGGCGGTCGCCTTTTATCACAGGCGTTTACACCCCCTCAATTAGGTGCCTCTACAACAACTCTCTTTCCATCCTTGCATGCATTGGAAAGGTCTTCGCCTGTTGTCTTTATCAAGAGCACAAAAGACTTCTTGTTGTATACAACTTTTACACAATCTCTGCTCTGAGCTTCATCTGAGAACTCTTCTTCTCCTTGCACCTGTTGTCTCATTTCAGTACCTCGTTGAATCACGAGTACTCCTGCACAATCTCCGTGTGCCCTCGTGCAATTTCTGTTCTCCAGATTTCTCCCTATTCCTTGCTTATGTTTGACAGCAGCTCATCCTGTCACAACACCTGTCCAAGTCAAAATAGGGTGCCAATCTTTATCTCCTTGTTGTATTTCTCTTCCATTATCAGGGTTTTCATCAATTCTCCCTTGAGAAATCACAGTCACCAAAGCTAACTTCTTTGGAGAAATCACCACTCCATCAGATCCTTGAACATACGGAACCCAATTGTTCCCTTCTGCCGTCATCCTGCTAGTCTTCAACTATTTCATTACAGACTGCTATATGTATGAAAATAGTACCGTATGGATATTGCTTCAACTAAGCAAGTTCCCAGGAAAGATTAGAGGGGTCACACTGGTCCCGCTTAAAACCCAATCTCCTAGACAGAACTTCTTACGCCATATTTATCCATCGTACTGTCTTTCCGTATATACAACCATTTGCTAGCTTTGTTGCGGCTTTCCTTTACAAGTGATCTGGGTATCCTGGTTTTATACCTGATTTCTCAACATCTGGCGAGACTACCAGTGCTTAGATTCGTCAAGATTGGTCTTCATCAATTTCAACTCTTCACCTCAAATCATCCACTTGATCAGGTGTCCAGAGTATCCCAATTTTGCCTTCATTCGGCAAATAAAAAATCTCTCCATTTAGCAGTTCAACACATGTAATTGGTTAAACATGTGCACCTTCTTCTTCATCATCACCATTGACCACCATGATGACCTTCAGATGCCTCCTGATCGGGCAATCTCCTTTTGTTAATTCACCACAACCATTTCTAGTCACAATCTCAATGATCGGACCGTACCATTGCATCCAGAACGATCAAATTAGCTGGAAACAAGTCTGAAATCATCCAAATCGCATTTCAGACGGCTAAGATTTGATCAAAATAATTATGGCCTGATAAGCGGCTTAGATTCAATCTCAAATCCGGTTGCACGTAGGATCAGCTACACTGGATCCTATCCCTCGGCTCGCGGCTCAGCTCCAACTCAGCTCGGCTCAACTCAACTTGGCTCACGGCTGATGATGTGGTTGGTGGGTCCCACTATGCTGACGTGTCAGCTGACTTGTCGCTGACATGGCATGCCAACTGTGCATGCTGACATCACAATTATGTCATGCTGATGTCATCCTTATCCGGGTCAGTCTTGTGGGTCGAGTCATCTGGTATTCGGGTCGGGTCTGCCATTCGGGCGAAGAAGACGCGTGGCTCGCGTGTGGCGCGTTGGTGCGCGTGGGCAGCCTCCTCTCCGGCGCGTGTTGGCGCGTGCGGGCATGTCCCACGTCAGAATTTTGCGCCGTTTTCACCAGTGGCTTCATCTCTTCTTCCTCTACACAGTGGTATGGTCAAAACATAATTTTGACAACTTTCATTTTTGAGCAAAAATCAAACACCACTTTAAACCATAGGCTCTGATACCAATTTGTTGGTGGGAGAAACCACTAGTGGTGGCTCTGATACCAATTGTTGGGGATTCTTGCTCCCCATGCGGAACGATGGTGTTCATGATCGTTGCTCAAAGGAGGCTAAGCACACTGACACAATATTTAACGTGGTTCGGCAAATCGCCTACATCCACGAGAGAGATTGATATTATTAGAGATAGAGAAAGAATACAAAACACGGAGGAGGATCACATCCACTCAACTCTCATCTCTCATTGCTACATAGGGCAGCAGCTGGATACAGCAGCAGGGCTGCTGGTGGCAGCCCTTCTCTTTCTTTCTCTCTTCTTCTCTCTTTTGTAACTCTACTACAAGACTCTCTCTCTCTCTCTTTGTGCTGCACTGTGTCTATTTACAGGCTTCAATGACAGCTCCTCTTGCTCTTTTGTCAATAATGGTGGCTGCCAAACTTACCACACTTTGACATTAGACAATGGTTGTTGGCTGCCACCAACAACCCACCATTGTAGCCTCCTTCTTTGACAATGTCAAGGGGCTGCAAATGCTGCACCAACAACCCTCTTTGACTCTCACATGGCAGCCATCTTCTTTGACAATGACAGCCATCTTCTTTGACAATGGCAGCCACATAATTGGCAATATTCTAACAGATTTACTGCTGCAATTACATACTACCACAAGGTAAGTAAGAGTATTGTATGCTTTCAAACACAAAATTATACTGTGGTTATAGTGTGCTTCCCCCATCCCCTCTATCTTCTTCGTCATTAAAATCCCCTAGGCCCTGGCCTTATAATATTTTCTTCTCAATCAGGCTTTATGGCTGAAACCAGACGATCAATTTTGCACTGAAATGTTGAGCTTGGCACTTGTAGATGAAGGTCGTCGAGGCATAGACCCCAAAATTGAATTCCACTGAATGAGTCATTTTTTATGACACTATTTATACTCTTCTGTTCTTGTTGTAATGTATGTGGAATCTGAAGTCCTTGAATGGGTTGATCATTTTGGTCCATTTTAGTCATTATATGCAATGCAATTCTGTATCGTTTGGTTTTATCTATTGATGCGACGCTGACAAAACCAAAATTATTTTTAGCATAAAAAAGGATGTTCAAGCACCGGAAGTATGTTTTTAAAAAAAGTAAGAAAAACTTGCACCTCAGCTTATGATCTTGTTGGTTAAAATAAGCTGTTATTATTCAAGAAGATAAAAAAAAAAAGCAATGAAATTAAATCAACCGAATTAAATAAAAAAAGAAGTGATCATAACTTGATGCAAAGATGGAATCGGTGTAAGATCCGAGACCTGAAGATAGAAATGGGATAGTACGCGGGAGAATCTGCTAATGAAAAACAAGGTGACTGTGTTATTTAGAGGCACTTAACCCGTGACCATTTCTTCTTGCACACACCAAGAAGCAAATGTTGCCTTGTGAGGAATGGACAGACACAACAGCAGATAAAATGGTAATATATAAAAGCAAGCAAGCAGTTTGATTCATCATACAAACGAAAGCAAGAAAACACTCATGGCACAACGACAAACACATGCCAGTTTACGTTTGCTTGGAAAATGGACAGCCACGCGTTGCTGTGGCGGTGTTGACAGTGTTATCTTCTGATTGGCATGGCGATATCAGGGCCCCTTTCAGGAGCCCCCCAAATAACTCTGCTGGGTCATAGTAAACCTCCACATCTTCTGCCCTCAATGATTCATCCACCTGGGAACCCGGAAAGAAATCACAGTTATTTCGTCTTATGTATTAGGTTGTCCTTTATTTTTAGTTTTCTATCACGAATTCAAAATTTTCAAGTTCTTAAATTATAATTTCTTGTGATTTTGTCAAATGGATACCAACTTATCAAATAAAATGCCATTATGAATATTTTTCAACCAAGAAGCTAAAAAAAATATTTATGTTATCAGTAAAAGTTTTTCTAATAAACTAAATACCGACGGAATAAGGCAATGATAAAATGCAAACTTTTGGACGTTAACATGATAAGATTATAAAAAAATAAAATAAAAAATATTAATTTAATTTTTTTCAAACAAAAAATACTTTTAAAATTTGGTTGAATCATAAAAAGAAATACTCTACAAATCCTCCATAAAACAATGAATAAGACCCATCAAACTTGAAAGTCGATGTATTTATTTCCAGAAATGTTTTTTTTTTGAAAGAAAACGATATTTTGATGTTCTTAGCATGCTAAGTCAGAAATTTGGTTTTCTCCTTTTCGCTTACTAGTTTGGTGTTGTTTTTTTTTTCCCCAGTATCTTTTAAAGCATACCTTGAGGATTCCAAAGCCATAGAACTCAACCTTTTCTTCAGTTGAAGTCTTAGCATGCTAAGTCAGGAATTTTTTCTCTCTTTTATTATTACTAGTTTGGATTTTTTTTTTAATCTTTTCAGTATCTTTAATTAAAGCATACCTTGAGGACTCCAAAGCCATAGAACTCAACCTTTTCTTGAGTAGGAGCATGGCCTTTGAAAGGTCCTTCAAAGAAACCCCAATGCCTGAATTTGAAAGAAATCACTGGAGGCCCTGAATATACACTCAGCACTTCCCATGCGAATCCCCGAGGCAAGGCAGATCGAAAGGCATCATGAGATGATTCGAAGGTTTCTTCATCTGCTTTGTAGTACTGAAATTCCTTCGGCAGAGAACTCTTCAGCAAAGCATTGTAGCTACCAATCCTAAGCGTCTCTTCTCCCGATAAACCCTCTCTTCCTGCCATAGAATCGAAAATATATCGATATCAGTATACTTACAGGTGAGGTTCAAGGCAACTTACCTTAATTGATAATCCTCCCCTCTCTGTAACATTAGTCTAGTTTAAATCAAAGAGGAATAAATAAGTAAGAAATGAAATTTGGGTTTCAAGTTTGGTATAGTACCATTAACAATGAGCTTGAATTTGTCAGGGTTGATGGTCTTGAAGTCCTGTAAACGAGTCTTGTGTGAGAGTTCCATTTCCCAAGACTTTATAGCATTTTGCACCACTTCTTCTAGAGATCCTTTTGGCCATTCCTGCAAACCATGTCTATAAGCACAGGATTTGAGAGGCAAAAGAAACACTCATCACACATACACGAACGCCTAATTTAGACATATACAAGGACAAAGGAAATGAAAAAAAAAGAAGAGAGTCGATAACCTTAGTTCGGCCTTCTTCGAAGAGCTGATTTACGGAATCATATATGGGAGGGCCACCATGCCTCCACTGCGTGATGTTCTCAGCTTCATCATGTAAGAAAGATCTGTACTTATCTCCTGCTTTTTTAATCAAAGCTTCTTCTGCCATATCAACTTTCCTAGACGCTAAAACTACAAAGGCTTTTTGAGGGTTTTATAGGAGGCCGGAGGAGCGGGCAAAATAATGTTTGATATATATATATATATACATACCAGAAAAGAAAACAAAATCACTTGACTTTTTTTATTGTGGTTGTGTGTGATAACAGCACAACAATTGTATAATTTACTTCAATTTTATAGTATTATGAATGACCTTATCTATTTTAACGGGTTCTTATCTTTTTTGAATAAATAATTACATCTTATGGTTTGTTGTGACAATTATGTATAAATGCGATCTTCTATCAATTGAGTATAAAAGCGCAATAATTCCTAGATTAATTTATGGTAACTTGAGACTCTTCTGTGTACTCTAGATAAAATATAATAGATTTTTCTTACATTGATGTTTTCAGATTTGTTAATGCTATGTGATGCAAAGGTTGAGGATCATGAAGATGTGCATCACAATGTATCGATTATTTTCCGAATGTATCACGATGCTCACACCTTCAAAGTTTGAAACTTATAAACCGAATGTATCACGATGTATCGATTATTTTCCGAATGTATCACGATGCTCACACCTTCAAAGTTTGAAACTTATAAACCAAATGTATCACGATGTATCGATTATTTTCCTAATGTATCACGATGCTCACACCTTTAAAGTTTGAAACTTATAAACCAAATGTATCACGATGTATCAATTATTTTCCGAATGTATCACGATGTATCATGAATTCACGATGTATCACGATGCTCACACCTTCAAAGTCTGAAACTTATAAACTGAATGTATCACAATGTATCAATTATTTTCCAAATGTATCACGATGTATCACGATGCGATGTATCACAATGCTCACACCTTCAAAGTCTGAAACTTATAAACCGAAGGTATCAGATGTATCAATTATTTTTTGAATGTATCACGATGTATCAAGAATTCGCGATATATCACGATGCATCACGAATTCGCGATGTATCACGATGCTCACACCTTTAAAGTCTGAAACTTATAAACCGAATGTATCACGATGTATCAATTATTTTCCGAATGTATCACGATGTATCACGAATTCACAATGTATCACGATGCTCACACCTTCAAAGTCTGAAACTTATAAATCAAATGTATCACGATGTATCAATTATTTTCTGAATGTATCATGATGTATCACGATGCGATGTATCACGATGTTCACACTTTCAAAGTCTGAAACTTATAAACCGAATGTATCACGATGTATCAATTATTTTCTGAATGTATCACGATGCTCACATCTTCAAAGTCTGAAACTTATAAACTGAATGTATCACGATGTATCAATTATTTTCTGAATGTATCACGATGTATCATGAATTCACGATGCATCACGATGTCCCCTTAGCATTTAAAGCATGTTTGGAAGTGTGTTACGGTTTCTTTTAAAATTACTTTTCGTGTCAAAATGCGTTAAAATAATATTTTTTATATTTTTTAAAAATTATTTTTGAGATCAGCACAGTAAAATAATCCAAAACACATCAAAAAATTAATTTTTAACAAAAAAAAATAAAATTTTTGGGACCTGGTTTACACCACGTTCCCCATCGGAGTCTTAGCTGATGGGGGCTCTGCATGCTTCCAAATTTCTTAGAACTTAGGTAGGAGAAGATTAAAATCTCGAACTATAATAATGAAGATAACTATGAAAGTCCTTTTCTCATAAATAGAAAAAAAAAAAAAAAAACAGATACTTGATTTGTAATGATCTGTCTAAAATCTTCATCCACGATCTGATATCCCAGCCTCGCGATTCCTTGCGTGCATCGCTCTTGAGACCTGAATTCCCATGAGCCCGACTTTCAACTTGTTTCAATGTACCTAGGGCCTGCAATTATTAGGCCGAGTAGACAGAAACCCGCATTTGCGTGATTTCTTATTTTTTTTTAATTACTTTATATAATTTTCAAGTTCACCGATGAAAGGGAAGGCTGTGAATTCATATCCATACTCATGGAAGAGATATTTTATTCTTTGTAAATATTATTGTGATGAAATTATTATTCAGTCTCTTCATCTAAGAAAAAAAATAAGGTATAAGATTATAAATCTGAAAACATTTTGGTACCATTTGTCAACGAGATTTCAATCAACTTTCTACTTAATTTTTTAAATTATCCCTCTTAGGATTACCCTACACACATTTAAATATATTAAGCACTATAATAAATTTTAGGACTAGAATTATAATATCTGAATTAAATATATTATAGAGTTTAACTTCTAAAATTATTTTCAATCAAGTTACACTTGATTAATTATCTCAGGTTAATTTTTAATTAATGGTTTTTAATATATGTGACCAATTATGTTTTTAATATATTAACTCAAATATAAATTATAATTACAATTAAATAAATAAAGTAATTTAATTTATTATCAATTTAATAATAAATTAATTTACATTAATTTCGTGTCAGGTGCATTTGTATAGAAACGTATCATGATCCCTCAAATATTAAAAAAGTTATTAATGGTTTCTTCATGTGGAATTCTCTTGGTGGTTAGTTTAGTGTACATATCTTATGACAAACACCTACATATTAGTTCTAGGTATCCTTTATACCTCAGTTTATGAAAATAACTGCTTCATTTAATAAAAGAAAGAATATAACATGTATCAGTCTCAATGACTGTAATAAATATATAATATTTCAAAGAGCATCAACCAAGAACATTTTAGGAACAATACTTTGATGCAATATGAGCCTATAATTATAACGACTTTATAATTTTTTTTGTAAAATATTTTTATCCCATGAACTTTATCTTTACTCTAGATTCATAAATCAAATATTAGATTCATAAATCTAATATTATATGAATATTAAAATATTAAAAATAAATTAAAATTTTATTAATAATATATATATATATATATTTACATGAATATAATAATGCCACATGTAACCAACCAATTAACTACAAGACATATTAAATTATCATGTTCTTGGTGTCAACTAGTTACATTTGATAAAAGGAGTTCCATTGGAAAAGTTTTTTGAATTTGGGTTTATTTTGAATTTTTGGATCAATTTTTTAGGTTATAAATGAGTTTATCGAGGTCTCTAAGTGTTTTATGATTTTTTGGGTAAAAAATAGATTGAAAAATAAATTTTTGAGCATAAAAACCTTTACCTTGAATTTTTGACAACTCTTCGATCGCTAAATTCTAAGGCTACAAACTGTGGGATGTCGTTTGTGTCGATCTAGAAAAAAATAAAGAGGGACAACTCTAAGATAAAAAAGAGAGAGGTTTGGCGAGCGAGCCAAGCCTTTTTTATAGGCCACGCGCGCGTGGGCCTACCCACACGCCTAACCTATTTGTTCTTTAATTCTTTTTTTTTTTTGTTATTTAATGCATTTTCATCCCCTTAAACTTGAAAAAGAAAATAATTTCATCATTTGTTATTTAAAGATCTGACTGAAGAAAGACCTTTTTTTTGTTATTTAACTTAAAAAATTAGGTATGTTTTTATTTTCTCAGTCTTATGCGTTTATCCTGTTTTTTTGAAAAATATATTTTTTATTTGATATGTAAATAATCCTAAGTGCCTGGTTGTCTTACAATTAAATAAACAGTAATTTCATTTTTTTTAATTTAAATATCTCTTTTTTATTTGACCTACAAAAAAGCCTCTTTTTGTTATTTAACTTAAAAACAATTATGTATGTTTTTGTTTAGTCTCATGCATATGTCATGTTTGTTCTTTTTTCTAAAAGAAATATTTGTTATTTGATATGAAAAGAATCTTGAGCGCCTGGTTATCATATAATTAAATAAAAATAATTTGTAAAATAAAAAGTTATTAAATCCAGTAGGGTGCATGACTTATATCACGAGTTTGATAAGTTAACTTGGGTTCACTAGGGTTTTTTAGTTGTTTTTTTAATTGAATATTTTGTTTTCAATTTCATTCTTTAACATTAGATTTATTTGAGTTTGGATATTATATTTTTTTTCTATTTATAGAATTATCATAGTCTCATGATCGAGATTGTAAGTTTGCATGGCTAGTTAATTCAGGTCTATTAAATATACTACAATCTTAATATTTTAAAAACAATTGATCAATTTATTATCATCTCAATATTGTTTTTAAAATATTATCTAATATGCATGAGATTTTGAGTTTATGATTAATTTTTTTCTCTTATAAAACATATTTTTTTGCATTCGAAATACCTCCTGAACTTAAGTGGAAAAAAATCTCCAAAGAAAATAGCCCTTGAACTTCCATTCTAAATGTTATGATATTTTAAATATGCCTTTTATGTTAAGTTTCTATTAAGAAAACGAAAAAAAAAATCCCCATAATATCTTTCTAATTTCTTTCTCTTTCTCTTCTCATTAAAAAAAAAAGAGTAAAAAAGTGTCTATATCTTTTCTTTTACCTAACATCACCATCAACCACCTAGATCAATTCAAACTAAACTGAAATTTAAATTAAGAATTAATCTTTAAAATAAAAATTAACACATAAAATCATCATTAAAAACACATCACCATCAACCACCTAGATCAATTCAAACTAAACTGAAATTTAAATTAAGAATTAATCTTTAAAATAAAAATTAACACATAAAATCATCATTAAAAACACACATAAAAAAATATTATTACAAGTTGTACTTATAACAACATAGTCAATTTGTTCAAATAAAAAAGAAATGCATAAATAAAAAGAGGGAATTTTAACCCAAGAAATACATTTTTTACTCCTGAATTTAAATCATTAATTAGAATTCTCACTGATATTTATTTTAATAGCCATAAAATTAAATAGAATGACTATTGTATTAACTATTGTATTGCACGACAATTAGGAAAGTTCAAATAATTCAAATAGGACAACAATTGTTAAACTTGGATAAAGTATGGATATTTTTAAACCCAACTGAAAATCCAACTCAAACCTAATCCAATATATATATATTTATATGATATAGATATCGAACATATATATATATATTTATTGACATAACACACAAATATAAATATTATTCTTTATTTTTTTGTTGAATAATAAATAATAATTGTAAAATAAATATCAATTTGGATCGCAATAAATACATAGTAAATACAAAAAAGAAATTATTGGATATACAATCACTAGTGGTTGATTTAATATGATGGATTTTGAATGTGGTTCAGCGCATTAAAAGCCCCATTTATTTTTTCTAGAGTTTTTATTAACGTGGACTGGAGGCCCTTGACCACATATATATTAAGCATAGTTTGACTTTTATGTTCGAATGAGCTGGTCCAAGAAAGAGGACAGAGACCTCTCTCGTATGCCAATTACAACCAGAAAACTAAACGATGGATTGACTTGTTGTTTTGTTTGGGTCAATGTTCATCCATAAAGCTGGATTGTTGGGTTAATATAAGATGGCATGACAAATGACAGCAACTCAGCAAGAGTACACGAGGTGGAAAAAAAAGATGGATTTCGTTGCTCTTTATGAAGCTGCAAAAGGGCCTGATGGAGCTGGAGTTCGTCTACATGTATCGTTGTGGGATTGTCCTGCATCGTCAGCAAAATTAAGCAACCTTGAAATCTCGAATGAAATTTATATACACGCTGGCATAATTATAGAATAAATTTGGATATACAAGCTAGATTAGCTAGCCAGTATACACGAGTAGACAATGTACCTTAGATAGATAAAATGGTTATAAAAGCAAACAAGTGGATTG
>Ga0325411_1004742_pt1 | contig 15210 bp, 7 predicted proteins | sample PopdelMetagenome_13_FD_206181 | JGI IMG/M metagenome (GOLD analysis project Ga0325411, IMG submission 206181) | Populus deltoides microbial communities from Bellville, Georgia, United States - Xylem-PdIQD-R4 | ecosystem: Host-associated > Plants > Phyllosphere > Stem > Wood/Secondary xylem... | reverse complement strand
GCTAGGTGAGTACTTGTACATATTATTCTTTTATTTGTTCGTAATTATCTTTATATTATGCTTTTTATCTTAATTATTTCATAAAATTGCATTTTTGTGGGAATTGCTGCTTTAAACTCACAAGTGTAAACTTTTTTTTTTCAATGTATTCGTTAGATCGGTGGTATTTTTTTTCAATGATCTATGAACTATTGTGTAAATAATTGTTATGTTAGGACAAGGAATTAAATGTTTATCGTTCTACTTATACCTTGCCTTGTTGCTCTTGAAGCTGGCTTCCATACAGAGCTAAAGGCCTTCTCCTTTTGTTCCTCTCGCTATATTTTATTATCGAGCGGTCAGTACCGGTGCTTTCCGCATATATTTTCACAAATTAAGGTAATAAAATTACTATTCTCATTCTCTTAATGCCTAGTTTACTTGTAATGACTCACTCTCACGTTCTGTGTCCTTATTTCTTTGATTTTCAGACCGGTGGAAAATGGCTGTCGAATGTGCTGCTGGATACATTATATCCAAGATAGCAGATCTCATGGTGGAACCAACAATAAGGCAGTTCCGTTACATGTTCTGTTTCAACAATTTTGTTCGAGAATTCGATGAACAAATGATGAGCCTGGCTTTGGCATTTTATCCTCTGCAAGATGCTGTCGACGTTGCTAAAAGGAATGCTGAAGAAATTGAGATTAATGTCAACACATGGCTGGAAAAAGCAAAAAACGAAATTGAAGGTGTGAATCATTTGCAAAATGAAAAGGGAAAAATTGGCAAATGCTTTACTTGGTGTCCAAATCCGACGCGACAATTGAAGTTAAGCAAGGCACTGGCAAAGAAGACGGAGACTTTGAGAAAACTTGAAGCAAACAGTAAGTTTCCAAAAGTGTCCCACAAACCACCTCTTCAAGGCATAGAATTTCTTCCATCAGAGGAATTCACGCCTTCAGAATCGTCAAAAGCAGCTTTCGAACAGATTATGAAAGCTCTCAAAGATGACAATGTCAATATGATCGGACTGTACGGCATGGGAGGGGTGGGTAAAACCACTCTAGTGAAAGAAGTAGGAAGGAGAGCCAAAGAGTCGAAGCTGTATGATGAAGTTTTGATGGCTACACTGTCCCAGAATCCAAATGTCATAGACATTCAGGATCGAATGGCAGATAGTTTAGGTCTGCATTTTGGCGAAAAGACTAAAGAAGGGAGAGCAGATCGATTATGGCAGAGACTGAAGACAGAGAAGAAGATGCTTATAATCCTGGATGATGTTTGGAAAGTTATTAACTTGAAAGAGATAGGGATCCCATTTGGTGATGCTCACAGGGGTTGTAAAATTCTTCTAACAACACGTCTTGAAAACATATGTTCTTCTATGAAGTGCCAGCCAAAAGTGTTCTTAGGTCTCTTATCAGAAAATGAAGCATGGGCTTTATTCAAAATCAATGCAGGTTTACATGATGAGGACTCTACCTTGAACACAGTGGCGAAGGAGGTTGCGAGAGAATGTAAAGGATTGCCTATAGCACTTGTGACAGTGGGAAGGGCTTTAAGAGATAAATCTGCTGTTGAGTGGGAAGTAGCGTCTAAAGAGCTCAAAAACTCTCAATTTCGGCACATGGATGAAATTGATGAACAAGAAAATGCATATGCATGTCTTAAGTTGAGCTATGATTATTTGAAGCACGAGAAAGCCAAGTTATGTTTCTTGCTATGCTGTTTATTTCCAGAAGATTACGACATTCCAATCGAGGAGTTGACGAGATATGCAGTTGCCTATGGGTTACATCAAGATGTGGAGTCCATTGAAGATGCAAGGAAACGAGTTTGTGTGGCAATCAAAAACCTCAAAGCTTGTTGTATGCTGTTAGGAACTGAAAGTGAAGAATATGTGAAAATGCATGACTTGGTTCGTGATGTTGCTATTCAGATAGCATCATCAGAAAAATACGGATTCATGGTAAAGGCTGGCTTTGAGTTGAAGGAGTGGCCAGTGAGCAATAAAAGCTTTGAAGGTTGTACAGTAATTTCGTTAATGGGCAATAAACTCACAGAACTTCCTGAAGGATTGGTGTGTCCACAGCTCAAAGTTCTATTGTTAGGACTGGATGATGGTTTGAATGTTCCAGAGAGGTTTTTTGAAGGGATGAAAGAAATTGAAGTTTTGTCTCTAAAGGGAGGGTGTTTGTCATTGCAATCACTTCAATTCTCAACGAACCTTCAATCGTTGCTGTTGATCGAGTGTGAATGCAAGGTCCTCATTTGGTTGAGAAAGCTGCAAAGACTTAAGATTCTTGGTTTCATTGGGTGCGGCTCCGTTGAAGAATTACCTGATGAAATTGGGGAGCTCAAGGAGTTAAGGTTGTTGGATTTGACAGGTTGTCGATTCCTAAGAAGGATTCCTGTGAATTTGATAGGAAGGTTGAAGAAGTTAGAAGAACTGTTGATCGGGGATGGGAGCTTTGAGGGATGGGATGTTGTTGGATGTGACAGCACAGAAGGAATGAATGCAAGCCTAACAGAGCTAAATTCGCTGTCTCATTTAGCTGTATTATCATTGAAGATACCGAAGGTTGAATGCATTCCCAAAGATTTTGTTTTTCCCAGGTTGCTCGAATATGATATAGTGTTAGGGGATCGGTATTATTTATTCTATAAAAAACACACAGCCTCGACAAGATTATATTTGGGTGATATAAACGCCGCATCCTTAAATGCAAAGACATTTGAGCAGTTGTTTCCTACTGTGTCTTATATTGAATTTTGGGGAGTGGAGGGTTTAAAAAATATAGTATTGTCCTCTGATCAAATGACCACCCATGGTCATGGGTCGCAAAAGGACTTCTTTCAAAGATTAGAACATGTAGAAGTGAGCGCTTGTGGGGATATTCGCACTCTGTTTCAAGCAAAATGGCGGCAAGCTTTGAAAAATCTAAGGAGTGCGGAAATTCATCACTGCGAATCATTGGAAGAGGTATTTGAATTGGGTGAGGCTGATGAAGGAATTAACGAGGAGAAGGAGCTGCCGCTGCTGCCATCTTTAACAACGTTACGGCTGTTTCATTTACCTGAGCTCAATTGTATATGGAAGGGGCCCACCAGGCATGTCAGCCTCCAAAGTCTTAGTTTTCTGGAGTTGCATTATCTTGACAAACTGACATTTATCTTCACACCGTCCCTCGCTCAGAGTCTTATTCATCTGGAAACACTACGGATAGGAGATTGCGATGAATTGAAGCGTCTTATCAGAGAAGAGGATGGTGAAAGGGAAATAATTCCAGAGTCTCTTGGCTTCCCAAAATTAAAAACTCTCTCTATAAGTCGCTGTGATGAACTGGAATATGTCTTCCCTGTCTCCGTGTCTCCAAGTCTTCAGAACCTCGAAGAGATGGAGATTGATTTTGCTGACAATTTAAAGCAAGTATTTTACAGTGGAGAAGGAGATGACATCATCGTCAAGTCTAAAATTAAAGATGGCATCATCGACTTCCCTCAGCTAAGAAAATTGTCTCTTTCAAAGTGCAGCTTTTTTGGTCCAAAGGATTTTGCTGCCCAATTGCCTTCTTTGCAAGAGTTAACCATTGAAGGCCACGAACAATGGGGTAATTTGTTGGCACAGCTTCGAGTACGTCCTTTATATTTCTCCATTTTTTTTTCTTTTCTAATTTAAATTGTCAACGTCAATACATTGTGATAATTTGTTCTATCTTTTAAAACAATAGAGTCAAAAAGTACTAAAAATTGAAACTTTCTTTTTAAATTCAATATTTTCTCATTCAAAGAACTTCAAAAGCACCAAATTTGTATTGAATTCAAAAAACATATTTTATATATATATATTTTTCATGTTTTCTTTACAATTATTTTTCACTTTTTTATGAAAAAAATAATTTAAATGATCAATAATCAAGCATTTTTATTAAAAAAATTTATTAATATGTAAAATTCAAATTATTTGCTTTTATATTTTTATTTTTGGATAATGACATAATTTTTTTTATTATAAATCGAATATAAAAAATTAATTTTTTTGAGTTAATAAGTATATTTTTTCATGATTTCTTTTAATTTAATTAATATAAAATAATAGTTTATATTCAGATTATCATAAATATGAAAAAAATATAATTTTATATTCCCATTGTTTTCTTTTGATGCAGGGATTTATGAATTTGAAAAAAATATCTATTGGAAACATGGAAGGAGTACAAGATTTAATGCAAGTTGAACGTTCGGTAACTAATAGAAGAGCTGGGCATGAACTTTCACTTGTGAGTTTGGAAACACTACACTTGAATTTATTGCCCGAGTTGAGGTGTATTTGGAAGGGTCTCATGCCAAGCAATTTGACTACTTTGGAGGTGAAAGAGTGTGCCAGGCTGACACGTGTATTCACGGCCAACATGATTGCTAGTCTGGCTCAACTTAAAGTTCTAGAGATATCAAATTGTGAGGAATTGGAGCAAATAATTGCTAAGGATAATGATGATGAAAAGGATCAAATATTTTCAGGAAGTGATATCCAATCTTCATGCTTCCCTAATTTGTGTCGCCTTGAGATCACAAGATGCAACAAGTTGAAGAGTCTCTTCCCAGTAGCCATGGCTTCAGGTCTCGAAAGGCTTCAAATACTTAAAGTAAAAGAATCCTCTCAATTATTGGGAGTATTTGGGCAAGATGATCATGCTTCACCTGCCAATATTGAGAAGGAGATGGTGCTCCCTGATCTGGAGTGGCTGATTCTAGAAAAATTACCAAGCATTGTCTACTTCAGTCATGGATGTTGTGATTTCATATTCCCTCGTTTGTGGAGGTTGGAGGTGCGTCAATGTCCAAAGCTGACCACAAAATTTGATACTACATCAAATGGTTCAATGAGTGCTCAATCAGAGGTGCTGCATATTTGACATGATTTCTTGCCTCTCTTTTAGTGTTTTTATTTCTTGTTTCCCTCAATAATCAGAATGTGTATGCCATGCTTGAATTGGTTTTACAGGTATCTCAAGTAGCTGAGGGTTCCAGCACTGGTTGCTCCGTGCCAACCAGCACTTGTAGAACGTGGACCTCATATAATGGGTGGGAAGAGGAAAAAGAGGAAGAGGATGATTAGTTTGGCATTGGAATTTGAAAAGCATGCTAGTAATTCATTCTTGCAGGTAAAATGGCTGCAACTATTTATCTTATATCCTTCTTTAAATGGTTGAATTAAATCAACAAATACGAGATGCCTGGATGATCTTTGTTCTTGATGTTTGCATTAGGTTGGTTGGTTACCTATGAGTGCTCAATTAGAGGTGCTGCTGATTTCACTTGATTTCTTGCCTCTCGTTTAGTTTTAAAAGTGCACAATAATTACTATGAATTACATCTAACAAATTGCTACCCTTGTTTTCTTTTGATGCAGGCAGGGTTTATGAATTTGAAAGAAATATCTATTAGAAACTTGGAAAGAGTACAAGATTTGATGCAAGTTGGACATTTGGTAACTAATAGTAGAGGTGGGCATGAACTTTCACTCGTGAGTTTGGAAACATTACACTTGAACTTATTGCCAGACTTGAGGTGTATATGGAAGGGCCTCGTGCCGAGCAATTTGACTACTTTGAAGGTGAATGAGTGTAAGAGACTAACACATGTATTCACAGACAACATGATTGCTAGTCTAGTTCAACTGAAAGTTGTAGAGATATCAACTTGTGAGGAATTGGAGCAAATCATTGCTAAGGATAATGCTAAGGATAATGATGATGAAAAGGATCAGATATTGTCAGGGAGTGATCTCCAATCTTCATGCTTCCCCAATTTGTGTCGACTTGAGATCATAGGATGCAACAAGTTGAAGAGTCTCCTCCCCGTAGCCATGGTTTCAGGTTTCAAAAAGCTCCAAATACTTGAAGTAAGAGAATCCTCTCAATTATTGGGAGTATTTGGGCAGGATGATCATGCTTCACCTGTCAATATTGAGAAGGAGATGGTGTTCCCTAATCTGGAGTTGCTGATTCTAGAAAAATTACCAAGCATTGTCTACTTCAGTCATGGATGTTGTGATTTCATATTCCCTTGTTTGTCGATATTGGTGGTGCGTCAATGTCCAAAGCTGTCCACAAGATTTGCTACTACATCAAATGGTTCAATGAGTGCTCAATCAGAGGTGCTGTATATTTGACATGATTTCTTGCCTTTCTTTCAGTGTTTTTATTTCTTGTTTGCCTCAATAATAAGACTTACAAGTTAGAATGTGTATGCCATGCTTGAATTGGCTTTGCAGGTATCTCAAGTAGCTGAGGGTTCCAGCACTGGTTGCTCCGTGCCAACCAGCACTGCTAGAAGTTGGACCCGAAGAAATGGGTGGAAAGAGGAAAAAGAGGAAGAGGATGGAGTCAGATGATTAGTTTGGCATTGGAATTTGAAAAGCATGCTAGCACGTAATTAATTCTTGCAGGTAAAATGGCTGCAACTATTTATCTTCTATCCTTGTTTAAATGGTTGGATTAAATCAACATATACGATATGCAATAGGTTGGTTGGTTACCTATTTCATGATCAACTCGACATTGGTGGGAAGTAATTACAGCTGTTTCATTAGCTACAACAATTTGTCTTATTTCATATGTTTGCTGTGTGAACTTCCAGAAATAAGGGTAATGTTATGTGTTTAGTAATTTATTGTGCGAACCTCCAAAAAAGGGCTTTCGTTTGTTTGCCCATTTGTGTTTCTTTTCAAGTGTCTGAACCTTAAAAAACAATGGCATAATGTTTATTCATTTGTATGCTTATTGTTTAATGTGTAGATTCTCATTCTCCTCATCAACATGTTTTTTTCTATCATTTTGATGTTCTATTTTTATTACATATTCTTTATGTGGTAACAATTTTTTTTTTTTAAAGTTTGTATTTTTCAAGTAACTTGGTTAACTTGTTATTATGCGTACCGTACAGTAATATGCCGTACAATAATATGGTTTCTACTTGAATATATATACATGTGAATGAGTATATATATATATATATATATATATATATATATATATATATATATAAATCAACTTACAAATTTATTGACAAAACATGAAATTCCAAGATGTGAGTAAAATGATAAATCCTATAGCCTTGAAAAAATTAGTGCTTGCCTTCGAGGTTGCAATTTTGTTTTTCAGGTCTATTCAATTTAATATTTTTAATAACACAAATGAAAATAAACAGAAAATTTAATTTATAAATGTATCTATCTCAGAACAATGTTGAGAAGGAAAAAGAATTAATAGAAGAAAAATAAAATAAATAGACTTTTTAAGAAGCAAAGAGTTGTTTTTTATTTAATAGATCCAATTTTGTAATTTTTTTTTTAAAAGCATGACTATTTTAAAACTAATTGACACAGTTTTACAGAGTTTTTCATTCACCATAACACATATAATTTTTTTTTTTAGAATAGTAAACATGTCATATTAATTAACATGCGAGTGTGATTATATTACAATGATGAACAAATCAAAAGCATCACTGAAAAAGAAATCCCCTTTCTATTTGTGATATGTAAAGCTGAACTCACAGCAACAACTAGTCCATTAAATTTATACTATTATTGAAAAAACATGTTAAGTCCAACATCATCATCAGCCAGGCCCAGCGTTTGAACCAAAATAGAAAGCCTAGTTAAGAGGCCATAACAGAAGTGTAAACTTAAGCAATTTTTTTGTTCTTGTTGTTGCATCTGTTTGAAGGTGATCCATTGTCCGAGTTTGCGGGGATCTCATGTTATATATGCTGCTTCTCAAGACTTTGTTGATGTCGTTTTTATTTTTGTTATAGTAATAAGAGGAGTATTCACTCTCCTTTGTTGTCCTTTTACTTTTTCTTCTATAATTTATACTTTTTTTGTGGTTAGTCTGACCTTTTAATTAAATACTTGATCACTTTATTTTTGTGTAAGATTCCTGGACTCTCCATTCCCATTTCAGTTATAGTTATTCGAGCACCTAACATCAATATGATTTTATAAAAATAATTTATAAAGAAAAACAAATATTTGATATTTTGTTTTTATTGAGAAAATGTCTAATGTAAAGAATATTGCCTAGAATTACAATCACTATGAATTTTAACTAGTTAACAGAAATTTTATGGTACGAGATTGGTTACGCAAAAAGAAACATAATATTATCTTTTAAACGTCCTACTTAAAGTAAGATGTATTACTGATTTTGTAATGTATATATTTGTATTTCACTGTAAAAATATATAAATCAAATATACATCAAAGCTAAAAAAAAAAAAAAAAGCACGTTTGAAGCACGTCACGTACGCTCTGCACAGCAAGGAGATAATTAAAATTGCAAGCATAGGAAGAAAGAAACTCACCTGGGCGGACGTTGGTCGCTGGGATTCGCCTGGTGCTGAGGTTCTGAAGAAAGGCTTCGTTCGTTGTTCTGATTCAGGCTTCCCTTCTCCTCTGCTATTTGATTCTCTCTTTCCCTGCCTTTTTGAGTTTTCTTCTTCTTCTATCTCTCTCGTGTTCTTGAGCCTTTGATCAAGAATTTCTTTGATCAAGTCCCATTTCAATACCAGACTTGTATTTAATGAGATTCTCGTTATAAGATATGTGTGTGAGTAGAGTAGTTCATGAAACTTGATCAAAGAAATTCTTTTTTGTAATTTCACAAAGGCTCGTCTGATGCAAAAAGGGGTGGAATCTGATAATTGTTGTGTTCATTGTGGAGCTGTTGGGGAGTCTGGTGAACATGTACCGGTCCATTGTTCTTATGCTCAGAGCTGCTGGGAAGAGTTGGGTATTCAAACACAGATGACAAGCAATGTCAGCTTTCCGCAATGGTTTTTTCCTACTTCCAGTTGCATGATGAGAATTTGTTGTTAAAATCTGCAGTCACAATCTGGGTTATTTGGAATAGGAGAAACGAACAGGTAGGTAGGGAACAATTATTCCTTCTCTTCCTATAGAGCTGTTCAAGCAGGTCCGAACTTTCTCTCTAGCTGGTCTGCTTCTAGATTTACACCAGCACATACAGCAATTCATCCTATTTTGTCTTGGTGGATGGTATTGCCTCTCTTCATGCTAATATCACAGAATTCTGTCAAATCATTGAAGATCATCTTATAGGGTTGATTGGTGGCATTACAATTGTGAAGGTTGTTTCCATTAATATCTAAAAGATATTAATCTCAATTTCTCCCTATAAAAATATATTTGAGCAGAGTATTTCGCGAAAGGTGATTAAAAAAATCTTCTTTGAAATTTTTTTATCTTGATTTGTAAATCTTGATAGAAAAAATAAGAAATGTATTTCCCACGCCTCCAATAAGTGGAGGTTCAAACTGCAAGCCTCATTCTCTGTGGAGGGGGGGAGAGTATTAAACCTGAGGATTAAAGTAATGTTTGGTTACTATTTTATTTTAAAATAGTAAAGATAGTAGAAATAAAAAAGGTATATTTTAAAAAAAATACAAGAATTATATAAACAATTATTCTACAAACAAATTTATTTTACATAGTCATCTCTGCCGTCTCCATCAAACACATTTTCATCACTTCTATATTTGTTTATTCTATTCTAAAACACTAACTAAATACACTCTAATTTTTTAATCTGATTTTTTTTAAAACTTTTGATTATCACAACATAGGGTAATTTTTTTTAAAAAAAAAAAACACCGAACACATGAGCTAATTAAATGGCGACAATCCCATTAGCAAATTTGGGCTCCAAAATGACAAAGTAAAAATAACCTCAACAAACATGATTAATTCTTACAATGGTTGTGATTTACCAAACACTTCAGGATTTTGTTTTTGGATGAAAAGCCATGTAAGCTTAAAAAACACCAAAAGCCGTGACTCTCCAAACGGGCACCAAGTCATGTTTCTTGCAATGCTGTTTATTTCCAGAAGATTACAATTGAGTACCCGACAAGATATGCAGTTGGCTATTTGGATAGCATCATCAAAAGAAGATCAATATATATATATATATAAACAGTATATTAATGGGGTGTTTAATTTTTTTATGATGCTACAAGAGCCTCCAAGGATTCTATCTCAGATCTCTAACTGTTTGCTGGTTACAAATCCATTCATAAGCTGAATGTCTGATATGGCAGCTTTTGTAGGAAAATACAAATCCATTCATACGCTCTTTCCCGGAGCATAGGCTGACAGATTTTAAAAACCCGAACACAAGTTGTAGGATTTAAGTGTTGCATTTTTTATTATATAATTAAATAAAAATAGCATTTGCTTTCTTTTCTAGTATTATTTTTTTATTATATAATTAAATAAAAATAATTTTATAAAAAATATTAAGCTAAGTGGAGTGCATGATATAGATTACGAGTTTGATAGATTAACCTGTATTAATATAGAACAATTCAATATATCTTTGTTTTAATATTTAAAAAGAAAATTTTATCTTCAATTAAAAATCAAACTATGTATTTATCGATTTTTTAAATTGCCTTATACAAGTTCAATGAATTAAATTATATTAAAAAAACTCTCAAATAATTTGATTTAAAGTCCTAGCTAGACAAATAATCATCAAAAGATTTAAAGATTGACTCGCAGAATGAATTTAATAATTATTCAATAAATTTTTCATTATCTAAACATTATTTTTTTATATTAATATTTTTTTTATCCAACCAACAACATAATGTTAACTAACTAGTTCTATTTCCATTTTTTGAAGAACTACACTTTTCAATGGAAAAAAAAATATTTCTAGGTCCTTGGGATCCCAATATTATACAGTTCAAATTTGTCATTGTTAAAGAAAAATTATTAAAATTATTGCTCAATTATGTATAGTTGTTTTAGTATTATCATCAAATATATATATATATATATATATTCAGTTTTATCTTTTAATTTTTTAAAACAATTAATGAAGGACTTTCATCTATTTTAATGGCTTTCAATCCATTTTTCCATTCAAACTTTGTTTTTGGTAATAAACGATATTAATTTGTGAAAAAACTTAAAATTTTTTGGTAATTGTAACAAAAATACTTAATTGAAAAATCAAAATAATTTAGTAATAAAATTGATATAAAAATAAATTGGGTGCAAAATCGATAATACCCAAGTAATTTAATGGTATATTTAATGTTTGCCCCTAATGAGATTACGAAGAGACCAAATATAAAACTATTTATAAAAAGATTTTAGTTTTTAAGTTTGATTTTATTCCTTTTTTTTTATGGGTTAGGATCATATTAAACCAATCAAATTTTGTTTTTTTTTTTTTAATTTTTCATACTGAAATTATCTAATAAACTCAAAATAAAATTGACTGATTTCAAATCAATTTTTAAAAATATCAATTTACTCAGTGATTTTCACCATTTTTTTGGTTATATTTTTAGTTATATATTGTTTAGTGCTGACAATTTCAAGTTCTTTTCCAAGTATTTTTTTTCTTCTTCTTTCTTGAAAAATAGAATAAGGAAAAGAGAAGCAGGCAGTTGAGGAAAGTTCATTACGAAGGAAGGTATTATTTACACACACACACACACACAAATGATCTCATTTTTTGTTCTACGTACTGAAATTGTTGATGTTTTAAGCTTAATTGGTGTAACATTAAGTTTGAGCCTAATTTAGGTTTAATTGAGAAAATTAAAATTTTAGAAGATCAAATTTATTTTTTACCAAGTTAATTGATTGGAATCATGGGTAAAATCGCAAGAAAATTAAAATTTTAGGGTTAATTAGGGGTCAAATTGAAAACTTTCACAGTCAAGGACCATTTTGTAAAAGACTCCGAACTATAGGGGCTTAATTAACAAACACCGGAGATGAAATTGAAAAAAATTAAAAGTTTAACGGTCAATTGAGAGTCAAATTGCATAAATCAGAGACCAATGATTAAATTGAAAAAGACGCATAAATTAGGGATTAAAATTGTAATTTAATATGGGCTAAATTGCACTAAATAAAAAATATAGAGTCAATTTGGGGTGCAATTAAACTAAATCAAAAGGTGAAGGACTAATTTGAACTTAAAATAAAATAACATCGTATGATTCACTGTTTATTGATTTGATTAAATTTAATCGACTTGATTCAATTTAGATGAAACTAGATTGATTAACTTTAATTTTATTTTTTTAATTTTTTTATTTAAAATTATATATTTTTTTAAAAAATAATATTATTTTATTAAAAACTAAAACGATATTATTTTAAGTTTAATTTTATAAATTCATATGATATATTAAGTATGAATAATGATTTTAAGTTTAATTTTATAAATTCATATGATATATTAAGTATGAATAATGATTGAGGTTATTTTTAAAATGTTTTATAATTATAATTATATTAAAATAATATATTTTAAAAAAATATTTTTAATATCATCATATTAAAATAAAAAATATATATAAAAAATAATTTTAAATCAAAAAATAATTTTTCACATACTTGACGGTGTCTCAATTAGCCTAAGAAGCAAGCTTGGCTGGAAATGTTAAATAATAACGGATAAAATAGACTTTTCAGTATATTATGTCAGTAATTTACTGGCTGGTTGTGATAGCTCACAAGGTATTTGGTGAAGAGAGAGATGAATGAAGAAGATGCAAAGGTCTCATTAATGGCAGCCATTCATTGCATTTTGTTCTCCTAAGTTAAAGCCATGCCTTTATCATTGAGGAGCCAGTGGGAGGATTAAGTTTCACTTTCAATACATGCGCGTGCTTCGAACGCACAATTTTTTATCTTATTTTAAACGATTTACACGCGTGAAACACGATTTATTCTTTCAACGATTTAAAACAATTAAATTATTTTTAATTTTTAAATTTATTAATATTCTTTTCAAGTTTATTAAAAAAAAATAAGGACATAACTTACAAGTAAAAAAATTAAAAGATAAAAAAATTAAAACAAAATTTTAATATTTTAATTTTATAAATTATCTCAAATAAAATAAATAATAATAAAAAAATAAAAATCAGATTTAAATAGATAAAAAAATTTAGTTAAAAAAAATAACAATTAATAGAATAAGAATCTAAATAATAAAAAAAATAAAATTGAATCACATTGTAGGGGATAAAATTGAAATAATAATAAAACAATTCATAACAAAATATATAGTAATAAAAAATTTAATAACTAGATTTGATATAATAAACAAATAACATTATATTTTTGAATATCTTCAACTTTTAAAAAGTGTAATATAAAATAAAATAAATACCTTTTTGGAAAACAACCAAATTTTTCCACAAAGTAAAAACTGTTTTTCTTTTATCAATTTTTTTAATAATAAATAAATATTAAAATATATAAAAAATACTTTTCATGAACCACAAAAATAGTCAGAACCACAAAAATAGTCGAAATCAAATCTTTATATGAGTTTTACAGATGAGTTAACCAGATAAGTTACTCCCGGTTTGACTGTATCAATGTTTTGAAAGCAAACTCAGGTTTTTGTTTGTAAAAACTTAAAACTTAAAACTATTTATAAAGATTAAAGAATAAAACTTAAAACATGTAAATGATTTAGTTATAAAAACTTAAAACTTTTATAAAGATTAAAGAATAAAAAACAAAACACAAGCGGTGAGTAGTTTTTGGAGAACAGAAAGGAAGAGGCGAGTCATTCCACCTCTTAATTATAGTCCTTGCAAATCAATTCAGTGTCCACTCCACTCATTATTAAAATCCATTTGATTTTAATTTACCTAAGTTAATTTGCCTGAATCATGATTCACATCTTGTACAGAGTTGACTCATTCGAGTTTAAGAAAATTTTTTTTTGAGAATGTTTGAGAACGCGGTGCAAACATTCTCAAAAAAATTAATTGTTTTTTTTGCAAAAAGTTAATTTATTTTTGTATATTTTAAATTTTTTTGATGCATTTATCTCAAAAATAATTTTTAAAAAATAAAAAAATATATTATTTTAATATAAAAAATATTTAAAAAAACAATCACAATTAAATTCCAAAAAACAAATCATCCCACATGAGCACACAATTCCGCAAGTCTTTGACTCAGGAGGGAGGCCCATTGCCTTAAGAGTAATGAAAGTTGGAAATATAATAAAGGCCCAAAGTGAAGATATATGGTCAAGTCCATTAAAAATGATTTAGACATCACGCCAATGACCTTCAACCTTGTCCACTGTCCATTAAAAATGAGGAAAATGGATCAATCGATCGATGTTCTCGTATGGATTGGACAAGTTAATTTTCAACAAGTTCATATATTTTTAACCATGCCATGTTAAATTACTGACCCTAAAATTGTAAGAGTAAACTTTAAACTAAGTAAAAAAGATCGGTAGAAATCTCTCCCCCCCCCCCCCCTCTCTCGTGCACACGCACACAGAGGAGGAGATAAGGTCAGAATTAGAACACACACAGGAGGAGATAAGGTCAGAATTAGAAAATTTGAAGTCCTTTTCCTTCCTTCACCCAAAGGAAAGGTGGTTGGCCTTGGTTTTTGTATTGTTGAAATGTTATAATCTATAGCCTCATCCTAAGAGATAGATGTTTATTACACTATTGACTTAGTATTCTCATATTTCTAATTTGTTATGAGTGTTTCTTTCAGAAATGGCTTTGAACAGCCATATTGACCTTTTCTTATATTAAAAAAAAAAAAAAACTAAGTTAGTTGGTGGTAGGTAAGTTTCAGTGTCCAATGTATAAGTAAAAAGCTATTCAAGCGGAATGCTTTTTTGTATTGATTAAGTTCAATATATATACAAGATACATTAGGGTTCCCTTATACATCAGAGACTGATAAGGAATGACAACTAATTGAATGCAGATTGATACAAAATATTCTTATGTATCTTTCCTACTTATCTCAAGATATAACTTTCCTATTTACATCAAAACACTATTAATATAATTTCCAACACTCCCCCTCAAGTTGGAGAGTGAATATCAATAACTCCCAACTTGCACATGAGCTGTTTGAACTTCTCTTTTCCCAAAGCTTTTGTAAACACATCTGCTAATTGTTGTGAAGAAATCACGTATCGAGTAGCAATTTCACCTCGTAAAATTTTGTCACGAATGAAGTGGCAATCCATTTCAATATGCCGAGTTCTCTCATGAAACACAGGATTTTTTGCAATGTGTAAGGCAGCTTGATTATCACAATGCAGAGTAACAGGATCTGAAACTGGCATATGTAAATCTGTTAATAAATGTCTTATCCAAGTAAGCTCACAACATGTA
>Ga0325411_1004741_pt1 | contig 15211 bp, 10 predicted proteins | sample PopdelMetagenome_13_FD_206181 | JGI IMG/M metagenome (GOLD analysis project Ga0325411, IMG submission 206181) | Populus deltoides microbial communities from Bellville, Georgia, United States - Xylem-PdIQD-R4 | ecosystem: Host-associated > Plants > Phyllosphere > Stem > Wood/Secondary xylem... | reverse complement strand
TCGGTAGATATAAATGCACTCCCATACGAAACATTAAGTTAAATCAATTGAAGAAAAGATAAACACATTTCCGCAACAAAACACAGTTCTTTTGAAGGGTGCAAGCAGCCGCTAAACAGCCGCCTCCTACATCTTGAACCTTAAGCCATAATCTTGGCGGACCTCACGTAGAGGCTATCAACAACCTTGCCAACATTGGAAATGGTCTCCAACGTAGCTGGGTAGATCGCATCTGTTTTTGGATCATCAAAAATGACGAGGCATCCAGCACCTTGGTCTAAAGTCCCAGCAAATTTTTTATCCAGAATCATCTGAGATAGTTTCTTTTCCACGTGATCTATGGGCAGTTCAATCAGATCTGCAATGTGAGCAATCTCAACCCTTGAGAATGGCTCGATCAACCTGCAAAGGTTCTGCTCTAGTAAAGTGTCATATAGGGATGAGAGATGCCGATGAACAATTGGGTCTTCCTCTAGTTGGGCTTTAAAATCCCGAAGTGCAGTCTCAAAGAGCTTTAAGGAGCGTTTCGAATGAGCATCAGCAACAGCTTTCATAGCATCCAGCTCAGGCCCCACATACCGTAGCCCTGCTTTGGATGATATTATTCCTGCAACATCATCAGCTTGGCTCACCATTATTTTGCACAACAACATATACTTGAGGCTAAATACTGCTCGGGGATCTTCAAGAGCATTGAAAGCTTCAAATGCCTCGAAGAAGTAGCTGTAACCAGTTTTGTAATCCTTCTCTTCTGCATGAAGGATCCCGCTCTGCAAATCTATAGTACCCTGTTGAGCTGGTGGCACATAAATTGCATTGGCTGCTGTTCTTGCTGCCGTTAGTGCTGCCTTGGCTTTAGGGAGATTTCTTAGAGAAAAGTGGAGCTTACTCTCCAGCAAGTCTATGTCCACAAGAAGAAGCTTGTCATCCAATCTTCTCACCTCCTTGATCAGGCCAGAAAGCAGGTTTAATGCTTCTGAATACTCTTTACTTTCCATCAATAGGGCTGCCAGTCTTGCTTCAACTCGCTGCCGAAGAAAAGTTCGCTTCTCAGCACGGGTCCACTGCACCATCTCTTTGCACAGAGAAATCTGGAGATCAGAAGTGCCTGGTATTTTAGCTACCGCATCAATTATCCCACGAACAATTTTTGCAGTTTTTGCCTTGGGAATCAATGCAAAAAAGGGCCTCAACTGGGTCAGAAGGCTTCGAAGCTCCTCTGCCCGGTTCTCCTGTCTAAGAAGATCTGAGAGATTCGTGATGGACTGTTCCTTAATCCTGAGGGATTCAGGAGAAGATGATGGGCTCTCTAGTATGCGGTAAAAGATTGAAATGGATTCAGATGGATTTTTCGCCTCTAAAGCCTGAGCAACTGAATCCGTAGTTGCAGGGAGATACGAGGTTGACATGGTGAATGTTTTGAAATATCAAAGTCCTGCAAAATGAAAATTTATTTGATATGTGCCCTTGCCTCGAGCAATGAAAAAATGATGGTAAAGAATAAAAGTGTGCATATGCTCCAAGAAGAACTGCTTGCAAGATATCCATCTAGAGTCTAGACAACAATACGTAGTAAATACAAAGGAAAGATTCCTGGCAGTAGCTACCTATACTAACAGCATAATAATGTTAAGACCTTTTAATGCACCAGATTCTGATTATTGTCTCTGTTAGAACCAATAACATCAGAGCTCACAACACTATTTCATCCCACAAAACAGAGAAAAAAACCAACAAAATCATGAAATCATTATTTTTAAAAACCACTGATCTTAAGCAGCCAACTTTTAACACTCAATGGGTATCAAAATTTATCAAATTAGTATCCTTGGTTTCTTTTATATGGAATCCTTAATTATTGTCTTACATTATCTTTGACTTTTTTAGACAAAGTATTCATATAATTCTACACATATTATACTTGGAGGTTTTCTCAATCAGGCTACCAAAAACAATATAGAGAAACAGATAGATTAACTAGCTGAAAAAAAAAACAATATCACTGATCTTAAACAGACAACTTATAGTCAAAGAGAGAGAAACCAACAACATCACGAAATCACTATTTTTGAAAAGCACTGATTTAAAACAGCCAACTTCAAAACTCAATGGGTGTCAATGAATGCAAATTATACTTGGAAGTTTTCACAATTAGGCTAACAAAAACAAAATAGAGAAACAGATAGACTAACTAGCTTAAAAACTAGGATGGTTGGCAGTATTTCCAGGGAAATAAAAACTCATGTTCAATGAGGCTGTTACTATTCCATGCCTGGGGGCATATGAGGATAGCACAGCATTCCAAGAGAGATGAGTAGCAGATGCTACTGTTGGAGTTAAAGTGCTTAAGACGATACACACATGGTTATCAAACTTGCAATTTAAAAGCAGGTTAAACAACTCAACGAACAAAAATAGGACCCACATAAAATCATGCAGCGATTATGCCTCAGCAAGATGGGATGGTGGAAATCACTTTTTTATCATGTTTTCACTCATTCTAAATTTGTAACTTCTCATTAAGGGAGACATGCAGCAGTATTTTCACCCCTGATGTAGTGGCTAGGCTTTCCAGATGTGAGAATGTGTGGCAATGAATGTGCCATGTTACCCACTTTTAATAAAATCATAAAGCAAGCATTAAAGGGAAGCTCAATCACTTCCTGACATTTATTTTTTCTCCCTCCACTCTGTTTTCCATCAATCCTAAATGAAACCTCAAATTATGCACTACATGTCCCCTACAGATGAATCTCAAATACAGGCTTTAACCAACCAAACCCTAGTTCCCTCAATAATCAACAAATAACAATTTAATTAATCGACCAACTTAAAATTCCAGTCTGTAATAATCAAAGCACTCATCCCCCTAATAGGTCAAGACTAAAGCCCTACATTCAAATCGTACTCAGTAGAGATGCCAAAGGAGCAAAAAACACCGTTTATGTCTAGCAGACTGGTTTGGTTGAGCCAAGTACTACCACTGGAAGCGTTAAGCTAACTATAGGCACACTTAAACTGTCAGTGTGTAATCAACACAAAACTGTTATCAATTAATACTGAAACCAAGCCCCTGTTCCGCACAAACAAAAATATTAACAGTTCTGACACAGATCCAAAAAATTGAAAGCCAATGAAAATACGAAACTACTCTGAAAAAAAAGTTTAATCTTCATCCGGACCACATTTAGAAGGTAACCTAATTCGTGCAAAAATCAGAGATACAGCAAGAACAAGTTCATAGATTGAAATGATTGATGCAAAGAGAGAAACCACGTAGATTGTAAGAAGTGGAACGCACCTGTGAACAGAAAAGACCGAGCTTGCTGCTGGAGTAGATCGCGTCCGTCTGCTTTTCCTGCCTGTGTTGAAGAGGTGGTAGGGGGGTGAAGCCAAGTGAAGTCTCCGATAGTTTTATTATGTGCCCCTTTATTTGGGATGACTTGTAGCGTGGGCAAACTCTTCAGCTGTACTTGGACCTGAAGCCCAAGAATTTTTAAGGCCCGTTGTAAATAAGAGGTTCCGATTCGTTTTCAACACGAGCAAATTGCAATAATTTGAGAATATATAAAAACCGGGTTTCCAAGCTCAAGTGTCCCTCTATTTACTCAATTTGTTTAATGTGGCCCTCCATCAAATATTTTTTTTATGAGACCCTTCTATTTGTGCATAGTTACTCAAGGCACTAACAACAAACGACTTCACTCTTAAAATCAGCATTAAAACCGAAAAGCACATGACAAATCTTCGATTAATAAGAAGTAAAAAAAAAAATAACAAAATTTTAATTAGACAACGGTAATTAACTAAATAAATATTCTATTTATACTTTCAGGTTCTCTCTCTCTTTTTTGGTATTTATTACTAGCACGATGCCCATGTGGCGGATGCAATTTTTTCCTTTTCTAATTTTCTTAACAGCAGCACTGATTAACCGAGAAAACCTCCAGGGTAATCCCCAAACCCGGTCAAATTCAGTCGCATGGACGAATTACAACTGTTTGGAAAACCAGACACTGCAGAGAGAAAAATAAGCTTCGAAATCGTATCTACAGCTACAAAGATTGTTCTGCAGCACATATGCATGCCATCGCAACAATCAAACGCAGAAAGAACATCCCAAAAAATAACACAAGCCAACCTAGATGGTTATCTAAAACTGGAGATGCGTTACAATTTTATCTTGCCCAAAATTCAGCTATTTAAGAGGAGGTAAGAAGAACACTCCAGCTCTACATGTCATTGTTCAGCCTATAGCATTTCGTAATCTCCATCTGCGCCAATGTTCATTTCACAAGCATCGTCATATGATGAAGAAAATAGCTGAATCATGGACGTTGCATAATTCACCACCTTGAATCTACCAATATATGTGTGTGTGTGTGTGTGTGTTTCTTTTTGCAAGGCACACGGCTGGTATAAAACCCCTCTTGCCATCTCTCCGTGCTCAACCTCAAAACTACCAGAGAAATATCATCTGAATGCCCAACTTGTCTGCATTTTTTATCAAACAAACAATTTAAATTTGATGATCTGATAAATATCCATGACGGCAAAATTCACTAATCAAAGCAGCCCCAAGGTAAGATGTTAGAACAAAATTCCCACAAATCATATTAAGGGCCACTGGCTTCCTCCGACAAAATCCCATACAAGCCTACAACTGACTTTTCAAAAAAACACACCTGCTAGCCATGCAATGAACCGGCCTCTTTCACTGTTCAATGCAGTCTGCTTGCTTGCTGTTGGGTTCGGTGATAACCTGGAATCATATTGCATGCCTTCCAGTGTCACAACGTCTCAGTTCCCAAACATGGAAATCAAATTTAACCAATTCATGCAATGAAGGGCAATCTGCCTCACTTTCTATTGGTTATTCATCTCCTTCCACATTCATCTGGAGATCAATGTAAGTTTTTTGCTGCACAACTTCTATCCCATTTTTTCACCCTATCAACATGGTAAAACAATAAATATTTTCCCCTCAGCACTCATCATCCTGTCTTATCACAAAGCTTCACTGGTAGCCACAACAGAGAATATAAGCAAATTTCTCCAGCTGTCTGTAACTCCCTGAAAGAGAGCAGATTTATTGTTTTACTTTTTCTGTCAAAGAAGGCTGCCAATAATGTCTAGGATTAACAAACACTGAGAGACAAGCAATTTTCATTCCCTTTTTCAGACTGATAATAGCAGTTAAAGAACTCACAAAGACAAGATAGTGGCTGACCTGACAAATCTTCGACGCCAAGATCGAATAATGGATCAAAATAGGGTACCTAAAAGCAGAGAGAGAAGGGGGGCAGGGGACGGATAGCATTAGATGCTCTGTATAAACTTCTTTTTTTTACTAGTCTATCAAAGACAGTAGGCACATTAATAAGCATCCAAACTATTCTGTTAGCACTAGCAACAGATTCAATCCCATCACATAAAGGTTTCTTATTCAATACAATTTCACAACTATTGCTGGATGTCAGAAGCGTAACTATGACGTGCCTCGAGCTTCAGTCATTTTCTCAAAATGTCAATATTCTATTCATCTTTAGACAAGGTTATCATCAGAGGACTACAGCTGAAAGATAACATGAAAAGCCAGAAATTCTAGTAAAAGAACAATAAATAAATGGAAGCACACTTCATTTCAAAATTCTCATAATCAATTTTTCTTTGGCTATATTAGCCATTCTATTGTAAAATCTTTTACCTAGCATTACAGATCTTTGATTTTAGTATCTATGAAGTATAATACTTCGACCCAATATTATGCTTATACCACGTACACACCACACGTGTTCACATATTAACACACGCAGAGGCACGTGTGTATAAAATATAGAAGCTAAAAGTCATGATGCATCAGTCGACATCGATATTTAAAATGGTAAATATATGATTGACACTCACCATTAAATAAAGCAGATCCTTTACTGCCGTAAAATCACGTGGCACGTCAGTGTCAATCCAATAGGCTTCACATGCACACGCTAGAAAAAAATTACTTGCTTCCTTCTCTAGAAAAAAGACTAAATGACACGAATAAGGAGAATCGTGTTGGCAGCTATTAGCCTTCCAGATGAATGAAACAAAGTCCAAGCCCTTCTTGTTGGTCAACATCTATTGAGAATAAACACGTTGTCTCACTGACCGTGGCTGGCGAGGAAATGAGAAAGGGCCATCTGAAATTTTCTTGTTATATTTCCCATTAGACCTAGCTTCATCATTTAGAGCTGCAACTGAAGTAGCTGCAAAGGCCCCAAAGTTAACACCTTACCATAAACCAGAAATGATTAATAATCTAACATACATGAGTGTGTGAGCGTGCACACAACCACAAAACAAAAGCATCTACATTATAGCTCACAAAATTATATAGCATGCACGAAGTTGACACAATTGCTGCCATGATCCTGATTTAGACCAAAATGCATCTACAAGAGGGGAAAGTGATCAAGTTCATAGATTAGTGGTTTTAAAAGTCTAGTTAATGATCACTCATGAAACTTCAAGAACAAGCTTGATTGCAGATATGGCACCACATGAGATCCCATGACCTGATCTTATTTAAAATATGCTAACAATACCATTGGCAAAAAAAAAAAAAAAAAACAAGAGCGATGAGAATCCCCGTTTGAGCACTTTTCAATTGTCACATTCAATTATGATTTAACAAATTGGCATAGATACCAATTCAGGACCCTAAAGAAATCAAAGATAAGATTTTCTTGATCCCATAATCATCTCGCCCTCTAAGATACATCTTTGAAACAAACTTGTAAAAGAGAAAATTATAGAAATTCTGAAATGTTGGAAATTTAACAGGGATTTTAATCAGTTGGAATATAAAGCAATGGCATTACCATCTAGTCTAAAATATTGCTTAAAACAAAGTAAGAATATCAATCAAGCACCTTGATTTAATCCTAACTGGTTTCTCAAATCTACCCCATCTCTGGCAGCACGGTGCGGTCGATCCATGGTGTGACTGCCAAAACTCTCATTGGTGCTGCCAAGCCTAAGGGAAATCCAATCCTCAGTAGGGACAGGATTAGATACAGGAGGCTGGTGTACCAAGTCAGGCTGCACAGGTTGAGTTGGGAGAAATGTTTGTAATGAGGGGTCCTCACTAACAAATCTCATTGGATTATCAACCAAGCCAACATCTATATCAACATTGGCATCACAGGCCAAAGAACCTGGGACTTCACCGCCAGAAGTTATAGTTGGTGTTGATGCCAATGTGCTACCATTCATTGGAGCAGCACAACTAATGGAAGAATGCTCCAGATCAATAAAAGCATCTGATACATCTGAGTCCGTATTAAATAGTTGGAAATGGGCACCGGCTTGAGTACCAGAAGAAAAGGACCAGCTGGACATCCCAACATCATTCAAACCTGTATCGAAGAGATCAAAACAAGAATCAGCACCTGCATCAAGTGCTAGATCTTCCAAGTATGAGTCTGCTATTCCAGGATTGGCAACCAATGAAGAACAACTCCCATCTACTGGGCAAATATCATAGACGGTTTCAGGAGGAACTAAATTGACATTCTCTTCATCAGAATCGCTAAGAACAATGATGTCAGCATTCCCTGATGGCACAAAACTACCATTGTTTATTGCAAGTGTTGGGTCAAAATAATGACAAATAGAGTTGATCTCATTGACATTACTGGGAGATATTTCAACATGCCCACTGTAATCCTGGTTTATACTTGGGTCCTCTTCGTATTTGCTACTTCCAGTGGTGCTACTGCTCATTGTTTTTGTCCTTTGCCCTTGATTCACAAAATTTCCCTCAATTTGATTCTTCGAGGAACAAAAAGCAAGCTGATGTTTTCTTCCTTGCATCATTCCACCAAGATTACTCTTAATTCCGATTTCAGGACTACCATGTGCTTTCAAGCCATCTCCCTTCTCAATCTGCCTTGAGATTTCATAACATGAAGTAACTTCATCCATAAAAGCACAAAGAGAACCATCGGGAAAATGCCATTGCCCAAGATCACCAATCTCAACTTTGGTCTTTGCAGTCCAGGAACCATCAGGTTTCACCTCAATCTCAGTTATGTCTTCTTCACAATGACCCATCTATACCAATAAGCATACATACATTTGCTCTTGTTAATCTTTTGATGGTGATTTAACTAGTACAAAAAAATTTAAGATATTAAGCGTAGGAACTACCATTGTCGTAATGCGGTTGAAGTAAGGATCAATGACAATATCCTCCAAGGAGTAGTTCTTAAGACAAATGGGACACTGCCACTGCAATTGCAGAACACCTCTTACTTAGATGTATAAACTTGTGAATTAAATACAAAGCACAAATCATAATGCATGTATGATAGATCACTTGCCTTGCGCGAGCGTTGATTTAGTTTCACAAAAGTTTCAAGATCAAAACAGCCCATGTGAACACAAGGTTTAAATCTGCCAGCAATCTTCATTCTAGAGCCACTCATCTACCAAATAGACAAGTTCAGTAAAAAAAAATACTGATGGACCCCAAACCACAAGAAAAAAATGTAAAATGAAATGTATGTTATTCTCAATCAACAATTTTAATAGAAATGGTCTTCTCATTGAACCAATTTTGTGTCTCATTGAACCAATTTTGTGTGCCATAGTTACAAACTATAATGACATGTTAACAATGGATAAGACAGAAAAAGATATTAGGACTTCTTATAAACAATTGTTATCCTACCAAAACACAAACATCATGCACAAAGAATGCACCAGATACCCACCCTTGGAATTATGCTAGATCAAAAGACAAATGAATCTTTTGCAAATAATCACAAAAATTATCCATATCATGGCCAAATGAAACTTCATGGCATGTGCTAAATACATCGAGGAACAGAAATACAGAAAAGACAAGTCTTTACTCACAGGACAGCGGAGATTAACTGTAATTGCTTCTGCAATCACCTCCAGATCGCTATCACTATCTTCGTTTGAGGCACCCATCCCACCACCAATGCAACGACAAACACGAGCAAGTGCATCTTCAAAAGGCTCGCCATCTTTAGGAATTAGGTTGAGAACCTTTGGTAGTAAATTGGCCAGTAGAGGAAAATCATTTAGTGACATATAACTCAGAACACAGTGTTTCAATGGATCTAAGAGTAAGAGGAAGAGCAGATGAGTGCAAACAACGATATACAAAACAAAATTAAGAAGCTTAAGGGAGACCATTTTTAATAAGAAGCCACCGGTTTGCTATACTTTGTTTGCAGGCAAACAGAGCTGGCAGTAATATAATGTTCCAACAAAATTGATTCTAATGGACATAACGATCAAAGAGATGAGAAATTCATTTGTCCCAACAAGAAAATCATATGAAAGAAAGGTGGGAATACCTGTTCAACTGTTTGTCGCTTTACGAGTCTAATGCCAAAGCAGAAAGCACGAGAATCACATCCAGATAAAGAAACTCTATTGATTCCCTCTCCAATGCATGATTTGATCTGATATCAGGAGCACCAATGTTAAATTCAATTATGCATGTACTGAATGAATGCAAGAATTTAACTCAAGCACTGTATCTAATCAAATACAAAGATACATAAGAAAAAGGACACAAATAATGCTGAGTAGGATATTAACACTTAAAATCATCTTATGAAAAGAGAAGAGGGAACAGACTCACTAGGGCACCATCATCACGGCCACTGGCACCCAGAGATTGTGATCCCAGTCTATTAAGCGTTCTCACAGGCATACCTGCATTTAAAGAATGTAGAATTGTCAACTGGGATTTTGCGTGCTGTTTGAAAGAGGGGCAAAAACAAAATCCTAGATATAAGACTTCTGGATATCAACTCTATAGGCTTGTCAGCCAGCAGATTAATACAAAATAAACCCACTCGCTTGAGTCCGAGCAATGGGCATACTCAGCAAACATTCCCAAAACACCTATTTGGCCTCTTTTGCATAGAGAATATCAGACCCTTTGAAGGGTTCCTTAGGCAGCAAGCTTAGCAGACCAAGTTATTGTGAAAGGTACTAATCTTCTCTGTTAAATAAATACATAATCATTCACTAGCCACCTTATGACCGTAACCTAACCAAAATTAATTGTTTGAGCCAAGGTGCTGTGCCTGATAAACCCTATCACGATAATAAGTTCCTTATGTTATGCATCCACGTTTATCAGTTATTGTTTATGATATAACTCTTGTTAGTCTAAGGATTCTATCCAAGAGAGAACCCTCATGGGTTGCAACAGGACCATGCAATTCGCCCACTTCATGGCCAAGGAAAGCCTAGCCATTATTCAGTTATTAAACATTATAAGCCTGCCTTGAGGACAGCCCTGATGCTTAACCAAAGTTTCGCCCGCATAAATTAGTGTAACAAAAGAAACTGTTCAGCTCATACTTGATAATTCTATAACAACTGAGAAAGGTCATGAAGCTGCTGGTGTGCCAATTAATGCATAATGGAAAAGGATCAAGTTTGCATACCATTAACCTGTAAATCTGCATACAGCGGCCACTGCATCCTAAACAAAACTTTATCGTTGAGAAGCATGCACCAAGCCTACATGAAAATAGCTAGAGTGTAAATTTATCTGTGTGCAAAGAACTCTGGATGCACGACCCCTTTTTTTTCAATAGTGAACATTCTGAAATGAATACACCATTCCAAAAAACCCAACCTGAGCGTCATATTCACAATTCTTTAGTAGGTGTTGATCTGATCTTGTCAACTGAAATGTTGTTTCCACATTCTGCAATGTGTTATTACTGAAGAACATTGAAAAAGATCAGAATATAATAGATTGCAAAAACACATGAACGAATAAACTGAGAAAAAAAGGGAGGTAAAAATGGCATGTGAAAAAAAAAAGCCATGACCAAAAAAACAGCATTGCAAAATTATAGTGATAATGCTAATAAAATCAATTCCATGGCTCATTATTTTTTGTAAAGTGCTAGGCTTAAGTGAACTTCCTATTATTTTCCCTCTAATGTTTCTTTGATTAGTGATTGGATAACATAATTTTCCCCCATTACCAATCCCTCTCCATAGTTGCAGCACTTTAGTCTAAAGTTGTTGGGGGAGAGGGAGGGAGGGAGGGAACTCACCCATCTATTGAAATATTTGAACTTGGTAACTTCACAGGAAATAATAGATGTGCCACAGTAACCCAGAACCTGTCCACAGGAAAATGTTAAATAGTAGTACCCTTTGTTTGCAAATCATATCTAAAGAAAATGAAAGTAAAAGGTTGGAAACAAACATGAATCATCAACATTAAACCATAGCACCTATGGATAATGGTCATGCATCAATTCTTACAAAGGAATCAGTATGGTCAAACAAACAATAAAATGAGGATCCACTTCATCAATTGCTGGAAAGAGGTAACATGACGGGTGAACTTCAGTCAACACTGACTCCATAAGCATATAAACTAGCTGCATTCTAATTTTCTCTACTGAGCAAACTCAATTCTACAACCAAAAACTATTATAAAGTAACAAGGTCCATTGGCATATCCAATACAATCATTCACACTAAATCTGAAATGCACAATATTAAAATGGAGTTTGTTGGGCATTCTGACCAACTCAAAAGTATGTTCTTTCTTTATAGTCACCACTGCTAAATATTTGTATCAGATGTTTAGACTCACTTCTAAAGTTGAAGTTCTTTAAAATCCTCGAATAAAAAGCAGCCATAAAACACACAAATCAATACTCATTTTTTGGTTATATCACTTATAAGTAGATTCATACGTGTATGTGAATGTGCCTCTGTAGATATACATTTATATGAAACTAAACATGCATGTGGAACATGCAAAGACCCACAAAAAGAAGATCAGTGGTCCGCGAGGAATTTCTCATGGAAAAGTATCATGTCACGCAGCACCTGAACAAATCTCGGTCCTGTGACATCCAAACACTTGGCTTAAAGCTGATAATATACGCAAAGGCACACGTGTCTGAAATAATAGTTTGCATACCTTTTTGGTTTTATTATACCATTTTGTTCTGTGAAAATGGAGACACTTTTTGCTAGGTGAAAATAAAGAGTATATTCACTTCACATTCTATCTCAGAACTACTATTTAGTTTAGAAACATAGAAAGCAATAATTAAATATAACAAGTTCAAAGTCACATCAATATACAGAACAATCATGATCTTATGATACACAAATATAGGGAAGAACACCCACTGTGGACCCAAAGTCATTTACATGTACATACATATTTGAAGACACTAAGCATGCATAAGAGGAAAAAATGATGAAGCCCATAACTAACGGACTAATTAGACATGATTCCTCGGGAATATACATATATGACTGTACAAAATGATAACTATAAAATACATACGGATCTGCTCGTTCAATTCGACATGTTTCACAGTAAAATACAGGTGGATGTTCACTCTCCATAGGGATCTCTGTAAAAATGACACAACTAATATGTTGCTGTACTTGACATTTTGAATCTATACACTGCAAATAGAAAAGGCCTCGGTGAGAATTCGAAACAAGACTCCACATTCTTACAAGGGAAGCAGTAATAAAATAATCAGGCATTGCAAATGCTCCGATCCTAAGGTTAAGTGTAAGACATTCAACTTCAGAGTTACTTTCTCTTCCTGCTAAAGCTCAAAGATAATAACAAAGAACTAAATCTAAAATGAAGTATGACTACAGTGCTCTTCCACAGTTCATCCAACCCAGAATAGAATATGACCACTATGTTTGACCTGACCTGTATCATGAACTCGGTAGGCAGCGAACTTCCACAAGGACAACGAACCGTCTTCCCTGGAGTAATGAAATCTTCAACTTCTTCTGTGACACTCATAATATCTAAGCCATTTGGGGCCTTAGCTGCTAAATCTGATGCATCCATTATCTGCATTTTTCTGGGTAAAATAATCGGTTTAACACACAACATGTGAACAAAAAATAAGGGGAAACAACACTATTTTCCAGTAAGTAGACGGGTAAAATATAGTTTTAGAAGACACGCTACAGAACAACTGTCAAGACTTCATGAACATAACATGAAAATAGAAAAAAGCACCTGTAAGCATCATCAATTATTTTCACTACAGCTTCCTTTCCAATCTGCTTTTTCCTTGCTAAGCGGCGAGCAGAGCAAACTGCACAAAGTTTTCACCCATGTATAGCAACATTTATCAAGTTGAGTTAAACTCTGTCAAGGCATGTAAACAAAGAGTTATGACTTTGATTCTAAACAAGAGAGAACCAATTCTTGACAATAGAAGGGAATATTCAAATTCCTACAAAGGCACAAAAAACACATCTGGAGAAAAAAAAAGACAAAACCTACAGGCTGATTCCCCTGTTGATGAACACCGGTCTTGACTATCAGTACCAAAGGTGAACAATAACATTCTATTGAAGACAACAAAATTCTATGGTAACTCACTTTCATCGTCCGAGAGCAAACCTATAACTCTGTCCATTAGATCCTGCACAAAAAGAAAAATAAATACCAGAGAAAACAATCGTGATTAAAAATGCAGGAAAAAAAAAGAGACCATGCATAATTATTGAGCTAACAAGTTAGAGATAAAATAAAATTTTCATAGAATAAAAAACCTGCAAATCTTTGCACAAACAGTTACAGAATAAAGGCAAAAAAAAAATGACCAGAGAAAGGCAGAATACCTGCTTCTTCCCTTGCTTTGAAAGACCCAACAGAGATAAAATATCCTTAAGCTCTTTAATTCTAAAATATGCCAACTTTTCCTACAAGTTAAGCATATAAACATCATTAGCACACTTACATACATGCATGCATACATTCACACATACACACACGCATGTATAAAATAACAAAACAAAATTCATTTCCATCACAAATATTTGTCAGCTCAAAATTAACATTCAAACAAACCACACTTAATCCAAGCTAAAAACAAAAGCAAACACAGTGATGATCATACTAAACTAGTAAATTACTAATTACCTTGCAGCTAGCCATCGAATCCATCTCCATAAGCACAAAAAACTCTTAAAAACAACAACAAAACCACATAATTCAGCCCCTGAACCATGAAATCACTAAAAAAAAGGCATAGTTAAAACAAATTGACTTACCTTGACTAGAAATTGAAAGGAACAGGGAACTTGGCACTGATTATACTAAGCTAGGGTTTCTAGTCTAGTAATCGGTAAAGGGTGATGACTTTAAACTGTTTACAGAGACGGAGAGGAAGGAGATTGGCCTTCAATTTGCAGTGACAAATGGTTCAGGTGGTTGTTAGATACAAGAAGAGCGGATTTGAAACGGTTATAAATATCATGTTTTGGAGTTTTTGTAAGTCCGGGATGGGATTTGCTGCGTGCAGGAGTAGCGAGCGGGGGTGGCGTGGGGGTATGTGATTTGTTCATAATTTTTTCGCAAATGACTGCGCGACAGCTCGCGGGGATTTGTGAGTTTGGCGAGTGAGTACGAGAAAAATTTAAAAAACATTTTCGTGGATTCTGCTGACGTTGGCAGTGTCTTTTCGGCGTGGCAGCCAAATATTGTACTATCGGTTTGCACTGACTCATGGCTCAACTGCCGATGTAAATTTATTATTAGGTGAGGTACCCTTTTCATTTCTCTAGATTGTAAATTTAGAGTGTATTATTTTTTAAATAATTTTTTATATTTAAATATATGTTAATAATATTTTTTTATTTTTAAAAATTATTTTTGATATTAATATATTAAAACAATCAAAAAATATAAATCACATTTAATTTTAATAAAAAAAATTTTCAAAATCTAATGAAATAGAATTACAAACACAATACCAAATAGTATTTTAATTTCCAGCGTTTTCATTTTATATTTTATAATAATTAACAGTAACATTAACATCTCACAGTGCTGCTCCTTTATTTCGGCTCGTTATTCACCGTTTATAGCGTTGTTCATTTGGTGGATTTTCCTTCTAGATCCCTTTAATTTGAACTTCTTTTTATTCTGGTCATTGAACTTTATATCCTTTCAATGTGATACTTCTAAGTTGTGTTGTCATTTTATTTTCCACCTGTTACATGTTGATAATGTACTAAAATTCAATATAAATAAATAAATAAATATTTAGTGTTTGGAATAATGGTTAATCAATGTTGAGTATTTAAATTTCTTCTCTATAATTTAAGGAACTTTGAGCTTACAATAAAAATTTTAAATACTTCTAAAAATAGT
>Ga0325411_1004740_pt1 | contig 15212 bp, 10 predicted proteins | sample PopdelMetagenome_13_FD_206181 | JGI IMG/M metagenome (GOLD analysis project Ga0325411, IMG submission 206181) | Populus deltoides microbial communities from Bellville, Georgia, United States - Xylem-PdIQD-R4 | ecosystem: Host-associated > Plants > Phyllosphere > Stem > Wood/Secondary xylem... | reverse complement strand
AAAAAATCAAAACTCATATCCTGACATCTATATAGATATACTAATATGGTGTCGTGGAGTGCTAACCCTAAAAAAGGCCATTACACAAATGGACTACTCCATTGAAGGTTAAGACCGGCTATAGGTCCAATATCTTCAGTCCATTTTCAAGAAGTCCACCCTGCAGATTTCACACCTCTAGGAGTCGAGGCCTCTAGTTCATGTGTGTGTGTAAGTAAATAAACGTATAAAATGGAGATTTTTTCTATTTTGTAACATGATCAAATAATTAATTCAAGCCCATTTTATTGATGCATGATTTGACCTAATGATTGTTCTAATGAACGGATGAAAATGAAATTCAACCATGTTCACTAGAACCACACACACATATATAAATATTCTGGAGAATGGAGTGGTCGTAGTAATTTTATTTTATTTTTTAATAATTAATGCAATGGTGGTAATCTTGGAAGAATATTTCAGCCACCTTTAATCTTCCCTTCAGCAGTATTTAGTATTGTGATTCAATTTTAATTTTTTTTTTGAAGTATTTGCTTCCTCATGATAAATTTAAAATAAATACTGGTACTAGTAGTTCTCACATGTTCACCAACTTGAAAAGGTTACAACTTAATTACTCAAAATGTTCCAGAAATTGATCACTGGAAGTCATAAATCACAGTATCTCTCCCTCAGCACGCAACAATCCTGATCCCCATCTACCTTCCATTGATCGAGCCACAACAGCTTTCTTACTCCTTGCCCTTTCCATCTTTCTCTCCGCCCCTTCATTTCCTCTGGTGGACAGCCCTGAAAAGTTGCAAGCAAAAGTGGCTGTCAACACTAGACTAAATAGTTCAAGCAATAGCTAGGTTGCAAGCAAAAGTGATTGTCACTCGCAACAATGGAGTACTAAATAGTTCAAGCAATAGGCACATGCACCAAGTTTAAGGAAGAAATTGAGTGAAACATCTGAATTCGAAACAGTTGCTTAAGTATGCATTATAATGTGTATGATGAAAGCTCATATCGCTTACTGGAGATAAAACCTTTTTTCTCTATCATAATTCTCATCATGTTTTTGCTTGTCATAATTCTCAGAGTCACCATCCAGTTCTTGCACTCTACTTGATTGATTGCTTGATGTTTTTGAGTTCAGATTGGCAAAAAGCCACGTAGCTTCCATCTGTTTGCTGATCATACGTGCTGCATGGTATGGAATTTTCACACCTTTGGCTGTTTCAGTCTTGATGCAGCGATTCAGGAACATTACACAGTCCATCAAGCTTTCTTTGGCCAACCTTTTTATGTCAAAGGCCTGTGATCTTCTCCATAGGCTCTTGCTGTGAGAATTTGCAGGAGTGGACAGGCACAGAGCTCTAGTTAAGTCACTAATGGCAGCATCTGGGTTCCCAAGCAGCAAGCGACACTGAGCTCGGTCACTGTAAAGTGCCACTCTCTCTTTTCTTAACCTCAATGGACATAAATCTAGTGCTTCAGTATACTTCACCGATGCTTCTTCTATGTTTCCTAGCCAAAACATGTGGTTGCCCTGTTGTTTTATCAAACCCGCCAAAACCCTTCTCTCTTCAACCATTTCTTCAGTCATTGTTTTCTCTCGTTTTCTCCTCTCTACCTTCAAATCCCAAATTTCTTGCATAACTTTTTGAACTTCATTGTTCTTTAATTTCAACATGCTTTGTCTGTAATCAAAAAGAAGTACTCTTGCTATTGCTTCTCCTACATTTGATCGATTGCCAAGGCTCCTGAGTTCAACCAAATCTACAAGAAACAAGGCGGAAACTTCTATAACTTTAAACCTGGTATCTTGGTCCTTGAGAAGTAATAGAAGACAATCAATACCAATGTACTGCCAATCATCTGAAGATCTCGAGAGATTACAGAGACTTCTTACAACTTCTTTGGATTCAGCAATACTCTTTCTTCCGTGTTTGCTGTAACATAAAATTCTAATGAGTCCAACCCCAGCAGGTGATACGTTATTCATCACCAATCCACCCCACATTTCACACAAATCTCTTAAAAAATCCTGCCTACAAATGAGATTCAGAGACCTTTCTTTGCAAGCAAAGCAATTTAAGAGATTGAGAGACCAGCGTTGAAGTTGGCAAGCCCACTCCTCTGCTTTCGTGTTCTCAGTGTCCAGCCCTCCAACACCTCTTGTGAGCAAGTCACTATGATACTTCAGCCTCTCCTTTGCATCCCGTACCCCAACGAATTTTGAGTACACCACTTCAAGGCAATTGGAAGCTAACTGCATAGCTGATTTCACCACATCTTCTTCATACATTGCTACCGCATCAAACGTTTTCTCAAAGCTTGCAAGGTGACCCAGAGCTCGAACGGCAACTCTTTGCTCTACCCAACTAATCTTTCCTCTTAAAAGATCCATTAATGGAGGTATCACGCCAGATTGAACAGCTTTCTCTGCAAACTTAACCTTGTTCATGGTGTAAGAGCCAATAATATGAGCTGCATAATAAGGGATGTAAATGTTTTGATCCTTAAGAAGCCAACTTCTATTATCAATACCTTTCTGGATCAAACTTGCCATGCAGTGGAAAACACCGAGGGATGGGAACTCTGGATCATCTGGTTGTGTCATAGCAATATTCCATAGACCGCTAAGAACCAGAGCAAGTGCTTGGCTGTCTCTGAAAGGCATTTCCTTGAAACAATTCTGTAGTCCTGCTCTCCTGATCATTGAGTCTGGCTCTTTCATCGTGCAAAAGAAACAACTGGGATTGATGCAGTTCTGTTCAGTACCAATATCAATAATGCTTTCGTTACTGCTGTTAGTGGTTATGGTGTGAATTATCTTCTCCTTTTTCTTCAGGGAATCCATAGTTCAGTGGCAAATGAAAGAATTGGTTTAGTGTTTTTTTTTTAAAAAAAATTCTGAGGACATGAAAAAGCGGGGGCCAGCTGGTGTAGTGACACCTAGTCACCTAGCTGTACTGTGCACGTGAAAATCTTTAATAATATATAAATTAAGATTTTCTTAGAAGCATTTTCCAAGATCGAATGTTTGTCTTTTGTTCTCGAGAAAGGTTAAGACTCGGTTGTTTCACCAGCAACTAAATTTATTATAACAGCTCATACAGAGATTGTACTTCGCTTCATGTATTTACGAGCTCGAGAATGGAAGATCCAATAGTTACAAGATGCTATTCATATACATTCTTCTAGAGGGTACTATAAAGGCATTAATTTGAAATATCATAAACAAGGAGGAAACTACTGATACTACGATCACCATGCTCGATGTAAGAGGATAGGACGAGAGATTTTGTTTGTTTGGAGCTCAATGGAGGGTGCATCATCTACCTTTCTTCAATACACAGAACCCAAAACAATAGCAATTGCCATTGTTCGCCATTAAATACCAATGGAATTACTCTTTATTCTGAAAAATCTACACTTTTATAGTCCTCAGCAGTTTATGAACCTAGCTAAAACAATCCATAAATTATACGTTGTTTACTGCTGTATGCTCTCCAAGTGCTTCCCAGATCATAAAGCAAGTGGTCCTCATCAGTCCTTTAAGGAGGCGGGGGGGGAGGTATCGACGTACTATCTACAATTCTTCGCCCCACAAAACCAGAAAAAAATGAGAAATTTCAGCCAATTGCCATTCCTTAATTTTAATATTTGACAGGACTCTTCATTCTATGAACCGATCTTCCTGAGCAGTTCATGGACCCCGAGGAATGCATAAATTAAGCATCATTTCTCTTCCATCATGCCAAGTGCTTCTCAGTTCATAAAGCTGGTGGTCCTATCACTCCTTAGCATTTTAGACCTTCCACATAGCAGCTCTTCTTTGCTTTTGAATCTCACTCTTTTCACCCTCTAAATCCTCTTATTTATATATACATTCCCAATGTCCTGTGGTAAAGAATCACTAATCAAGAAGATTAAATCTTTGCAATTTCCTAGATGTTACAAAAGAATAAAAGTTCTGAAATTAATTGAAACAAAGTTTCCTGATTTTCTGTATAGGTTCTTCACCATGCATGTTGGGTTCCTTCATCAACTTCTTTATTGCTACTCTCACTGTCGCATTCTCATTAGAATCTTGTTTTAATCACAACTGTTGGGGATTCCGACTCCCCCATGCGCAGACCGGTGGTGTATTGATAGTTGCTCATAAGAGGCTAAGCACACTGAGACACAATAAACAAGCCCTGCTGCCTTGTGCAGTAGTGTGAGAGCAATAGGAGTAGAGTTTGAGTGAAGTGATCCCCCTCCTCCATGTGTATTGTAATCCTTTCTCTATATGTCTCTAATAATATGGACTCTCCCGTGGATGTAGGCGGTTTTGCCAAATCATGTTAAATATTGTGTCTCAGTGTGCTTACCCTCCAGTTGAACAATTATCATTACACCACTGGTCCGAATCCCCAACAATTGGTATCAAAGTTGATGGTTTAAAGTGGTGTTTGATTTTTGCTCAAAAATAAAAGTTGTCACAATTGTGTTTTGACCATACCACTGTATAGAGGAGGAAGAGACGAAGCCACTGATGAAAACGGCGTCGAAATTGGACGTCGGACAAGTCCTTACGCGCCGGCGAGGTTGCTGGCCACGCGCACAGACGCGTGCCACGCGTCTTCTTCGCCAAGATGGGCTGACCTGACCCGAATACCAGGCGACCCGACCCACATGCCAGACCCGATAAGGATGAGGTCATCATGACGTAATCATAGCGTCAGCATGCCATGTCAGCGTCCAGTCAGCTGACACGTCAGCACATTGGGACCCACCTTCCACGTCATCAGCCGCGAGCCGAGCCGTTTTGGAGTCGAGTCGAGCCGCGAGCCGAGGTACAGGATTCAGTGAAGCTGATCCTACGTGCAACCAGATCTGAGATTGAATCTGGGCCGCTCATCAGGCCAGAATTGTTTTGATCAAATCTTAGCTGTCTGAAATGCGATTTGGACGATTTCAGACTTGTTTCCATCTAATTTGATCATTCTGGGTGCAATGGTACAGTCTGATCGTTGAGATTTGAGACCAAAAGTGGTGGTGGTGAATTATTAAAGAGAGATTGCCCGATCATGATGCATCTGAAGGTCATCATGGTGGTCGATGAAGATGAAGAAGAAGAAGACACACACATTTGCCCAATTATGTATGCTGAACTGCTAAGTGGTGGAATTTTGTTTTTTCAATTGCCTTGAGGGAAGGCAAAATTGGGACACTCTAGATACCCGGTTATGTGGACAATTAGAGGTGTAGAGTGGAAACTGATTAAGACCAATCTTGACGAATCTAAGAACTGGTAGTCTTGCCAGATGTTGAGAAATCATGTATTAAACCAGTATATTCCAGACCACTTGTAAAGGAAAGCTGCAACAAAGCTAGCAAATGGTTGTATATACGAAAAGACAGTACGATTGATAGATATGGCCTAAGAAGTTCTGTCTAGGAGATTGGGTTTTAAGCGGGACCAGTGTGACCCATCCAATCTTTCCTGGGAACTTGCTTAGTGGAAGGATTATCCATACGGTACTATTTTTGTATATATAGCAGTTTGTAATGAAACGGTTGAAGACTAGCAAGACGACGGCACAAAGTAACAGTTGGGTTTCGTATGTTCAAGGATTTGATGGAGTGGTGATTTCTCCAAAGAAGTTAGATTCAGTGACTGTGATTTCTCGAGGGGAGAATTGATGAAGACCCTGATAATGAAAGAGAAATACAGCAAGGGGATAAAGATTAGCACCCTATTTTGACTTGGATAGGTGTTGTGACAGGATGAGCTGCTGTCAAACATAAGCAAGGAATAGGGAGAAATCTGGAGAATAGAAATTGCACGAGGGCACACGAAGATTGTGCAGGAGTACCCGTAGGATCCAACGAGGTACTGTAATAAGACAACAGGTGCAAAGAGAAGAAGAGTCCCAGATAAAGCTCAGAGCAGAGACTGTGTATAAGATGTACAACAGGAAGTCTTTTGTGCTCTTGATGAAGACAACAGACGAAGACCTTTCCAATACATGCAAGGATGGAAAGATGAGCTGTTATAGAGGCACCTAATTGAGGGGGTGCAATCGCCTATGATGAAAGGCGAAGACACCAAAAAGAGTTGGTGTAGGTGGAGCTGTTAAGCGTAATGATGAAAGGCATAGAAGCTCCAAACATAGAAATCAATGTAGAGGATTACGAAGAGTATACCGCAACTTTCTCTTTCTATGTAATCAGTGGCAGTTATCTCTCCCATAGTCCACATGGTGGTAAAGACTTTTGGAGCCACTTTAAAGTATCTCAATTGAAGGAGGATGCGACCGCCTATGAAAGGCGAAAACACCTTAGAGAGAAGGTGTGAGGGCCATGATAGGAGCCCCAGTTCAGACCGCCCCATGACAACGGGCGAAGACACCTTAAAGAAGGTATGAGGGCCATGATAGGAGCCCCAGATCAGACCGCCCTATGACAACGGGCAAAGACATCTTAGAAAAGGTGTGTGGGCCATGAAAGGAGCCCAAGTTCAGAACGCCCTAGAGCCAATGTGATGGCTGGATATAAGTGGACAGGTGTATAGTCAATGAAGTGGCTATGATGAGTATGAAGACAAATACAGGATTGACTTTCATGGATATTGCCCCCATGCTAAAGATTAATGAGCTAGAAGACATTTGCCTTGGACAATTAGTGGGTGACTTGTGAAGCATTAAGACGCGGCTGCTATGAAGGAGCAGAGGGCATGCGCAGGTTCCTGGAACAAGTTGACTCTTGTCAAGGTGGTGAGCTCAGTGAAGGCATTGTAATACTCAGTATCAAGACATATATGGATCAACCTTTAATGGGATGTCCCCATAGGTAAAGGTGGAGAGCTACTTGGACTCTTGAGACTAAGAGCGAGAGACTCACGGAGAAGTAAGGCGTGATTCCTAGGGTTGAACAAAGGACAGACACAACTCCTGGATGAGTAGACTCTTGGAAGAGTGGTGAGCTCGTGATCATATTGAGATACTCAAATAATGACTGTCACACTTGGAAATAGAAATTTTCGTTTGAGGGGTTGTTGTAAGCCTTGATGTGAGGCTTGATGATTCATTCCGGACCGAGCATGGTTGATACGCTCGAAGGGGAATGTTGTGTCCCAGAGACAAGCGTTAACACTCTTTAGATGTGAAGTGGCAGACCATCTGGTTGTAGTGATCCTTTTGTGTGAGAAAAAGTGTGTTTTGGTGACTCTAGTGATTGAAAGGTTTAGCGAGTACTTGTAAACTTGGCCACAGACACTCTCGGAATGGTAAGCTTGGAAGAGCTGCAGGTTGCAAACCTGTGCTGAAGAAGCAAGAGGACAGTTGCCCCACATGAATGGCAAAGGGGGTGATTGTTGGGTTTGTTGCCATTGCATGTGCAACAAATGGACGGCACCAACCATTGACTATCGGCAGCCACCATTGTTGAAGGTGAGCTGGAGTTGGTGGCCACCATTGTTGACAAAAAAACAAGTGAAGCAGCACCATGGATGCCTATAAAAGAGGCATGATTTTAGAGAGCAAAGTGAGAGTGTAGAGAAGAGAACGTGAGAGAAAGTGAGGGGCTGCCAAGGGTAGCAGCCCTGCTGCCTTGTGCAGCAGTGTGAGAGCAATGAGAGTAGAGTTTGAGTGAAGTGATCCTCCTCCTCCATGTGTATTGTAATCCTTTCTCTATATGTCTCTAATAATATGGACTCTTCTGTGGATATAGGTGGTTTTGCCGAACCATGTTAAATATTGTGTCTCAGTATGCTTAGCCTCTTATGAGCAACTATCAGTACACCACCGGTCCGCGCATGGGGGAGTCGAAATCCCCAACAACAACTACTTGTGAAAGTGTAAAACATAAAACATTAACAGTAGTGAGTGTTTATTTTCTTTTTGTTAGGAAAACTTTATGATGAAAGAGATATTTTGTTTTTTAATATATAGCTTTATATTAATAGATATGATTTTTAATCCCACTATTGAATTATATGAAAATTTTTCTAAAAAATCTCAGAGGCAATGTTTCTGACCCGCAACTCATAAATTGACCCATACTGTGACCTTTTCTTCTTTTCAGGTCAATCACCAAGCCAGGTATGACAACTATAATTTTTTTTTTGTCATTAAAATAAATGCTGAAAATATTGGTGGTGGTGAGAGAATCGTCATTCATCTAAAGAACGAACGGGGTCTTTCTTCTTTATCTGGGCTTAGTTTAGGGCATTTAGCCTATGGTTCTGGACCTCCGTTTGTTTCTTAGTTCTCCGCTTTCTTTTGAGGCTTTAACTTTTGTTATCAAGCCGATTGACTTTAAAAGTCCATTTAAGTTCTACCAATCATGCTCAATGTAAGACCATCATTCCAGCAACAGAATGAGTCCCACCCTCCGAAAAAGATTTTTTATGATATTTTTTTTGTATCAATTTTTATTTTTGACATGTATGATTTTTTAAAACTTATCTAATCAAGTCTATTTGTTGAATTCATGTTATTTTCATGCTTAATTATACAAAATCAATTTTAATTGACTTATTTCATAGCTAATTTATAAAAAAATCAACAAATCCTAAACAATAATTTAATTACAGTTATATCAATTATGAATGAACTATAAAATCATAAAATTAATAGTAATGTAGGATGTTTATCATACCTTTTGGACTCGAAAGTGGTTTTAGCTAAGGAGTGGTGGTAGCAACTGAGATGGTTGGACTGGAAAGTGGTTTTGGCTAAAGAGTTATGGCAACAATTGAGATGGTGGTTTCTAATGAGAAAAACATGCTTCAAAGCTTGGAGAAAAAGGAGATGCAATTTCTAGGTATATTTAATAGATACAAAAATACCCTAGAGTCTCTTTGATAATAACCAAAAAATGATAAAAGAACCAAAAAGCCATTGTAAGAGTTTGGTATAAATTATCTTTATAGGTAATAAAGTCATTTAATTGTTTAAAAAAATCAAGAAGACTAAGATGCCTCTAATTTAAGTTAAATTATTTTTTAATTAAGTGGAAAACATGTAATTTTTTTGTGAAAAAAATAAAAAGACTAATTTACCCCTATATAATCTAAAAAGAACAATGATAATATGATGAAAAGACCATATAGAGTTATAGACTCCAATACTTAAATCAATGATTTTTTTTATTCAAGATAATTTCATAATTACACTTTTACAGCATTCTTGATAAACAGTAATGTTACTATGAGAATTAGGTTTTTGTTAATAATTTGTTAGTGTCTACTTTATTTACTTTCAGTGTTAATCCTATGGCAGCGATAGCTTTTGCTTGTCTTTCTCCAGCAACGGAAAGCTAGTCCTGGGAATATGAAAGCGATACCTTTTGGTTGCCCTTCGTCATGGATCTATTCATTTGGAACATAGACCTATCTCAAGCAGCCAGCAAAAGATGAGAGTTGAGACCATAGCAGAAAGGACCAGCAGCAGCTATCGACACAAGAACAAACCGAAGAATGGACCAAGCAGGCTACATATAACAACTAGCTTTCTCTCCCATTTGTGTCAGGGAAGAGCTGACGCCAAACATGCACTTGGGTGAGCATTTTGGCTTGGGAATGGGGAGATTCCGCCCTAAGAATTAACAATGGGCATTTTTTTCATTTATTATATTTTTCAAAGCGACAATTTGCAAATAATTCGCCATCAGGAGAAGATATATCGCTAATGAAATCTACCTCACATCAAATAAGGAACAAATTGCACTATAAAAACATCAAACTTCCTACTTCTGAAACACCATGAACTTAATATGCCCTTTTGCGAATGGAGAACTTTAAATATGCAAATAGTAAAAACAGCGGGATGATCTCAAAATATACACAGTTTAACCTTCTAATTCCCTCGAGATTGTTGTAGGCAATTCAGAGTAGCTAGTTCCTACTCAGTTGCAGAGTGACCACGACCTCCATATTCATTTGTTCCAATGCTACAAGTCTACAACAGTACATCACAAAAAAACAAGTAACATCCTAAACAACAACAAACAACAGACACCCGCAAAGCCATTCACCATGCTGAAGTGTAAGAGGGCAGTTACGAGCTCAACTGAACAACACCACTAATAATGGAGTAAAACTTGAAGAAAAAAAAACCCCAATACCGAGACTTGTAGGAAAATTGTGATTAGAATAACTCCCTCAGTCTATACATGCCTATAGGTTTAGCAGTCTCCTATTCTTGGTCAGCCAAACAAGCACCTTCTGCCCATAGATATTGCTGATCATCATTTGACTGTTCCTTTCTATCAGAGCAATTAAACCTCTTTGGACTTCACCCTGCTCTTGCAAAAATGGGAAGAGGACAACAAGTGATCAAAGCCCGCTTGATTTTGTGCTTAAAATACGCTTGATACAGTAAAAGAAAAAATAAAAGGTACTAAACCTATACTAGTCATGCATGAAGTAGGTAGTAGCAAAGTTTTGGCGAGCTTGGCAAAACTTCTCGAAATTTTTTCGAAAAGCACTGTGGCTCTTCATATTGATGGAATATATTTCATAAAACTATTACGTGATCTAACAACCATTAAAAGGCCTATTAACTACTAATCATTGTCAAAATGGAATTTCAACAAATGCAAGTCTAAAACCATCATCACCCCAGTACAGAGACAGATTTTGAGTTAAGTAGTCTACCACATGAAACAAAGAACAGTACACAATCTCTGAGAAAATCAAAGATGTAACAGACTCAATTCCTCACAGAAAAATATGTCTCTCATGTTGAGAATTGACTAGAATATATTCAGACCAATTCAAGCAGTTTGAGCCTGGGATATCCAGATTGTCAATACACTCGCACTATAAAGTTCAATTAAACAACAGGAATGGCATATAGAAACAATTTGATACTGATATTCTCAGTTAGATATGTTGAAGAATAAAGTGATGCTTACTATCTGCACATTACACCTGGTTTGCAGTTATCCAACAATCAGGTGAGATATATCTTGGAGTGCAATGATCTAACCTGAGATACTGATAGTGCCTTCTGGATAACAAAGTTTCCGAAAGGATCCACAAGGAGCATGGAAGCACCTGGATTGCTTAGCAACTCCAAGATTATTTGTGTGGATTGATCCTCACTTGTTGTTAACAAGCACTTCTCCACAACATTACTTCCATACTTGTTACACGAAAGAGCCATGAAACTCCCTTCAAACTGTGTGAGGAGATTTTCTGTGATTTGTGTCATCTTTAAATCCAGAATATGTTGCACTACATAGTTTCTAGAGAAAATTATGGAAAATTACAAGAACCATATTAAGTTAATATTATTCTTGAATGTGTAGTAAAGCATTGATGAGGTTTAGTAAAACAAACCCATAATGATCTTCAGCCAGGAGTAGTGCATTTGCTATGATCTCAGCTACCAGTCGATCTCTGTGTTCTCCCTCAGAGTATTCAACACATCGCTGCAGCACACAGCATCCACTCTTGTTGGTTGCAATCTCAAAGCACTTTTCTGCCACCTGTTTCAAAATATACTGCAAAAGAAAATCCACTATCAGATAATCATGAAGCCAAAATATGATTTGGTTTCAGGCAATATTTTAATTGCAGAATAACAGCAAGTCTAGCTTGTTGAAGATAACAAGTGCATCAAAAAAGAGGATTACAAGTGTTAGAGCAAAAAGTTCCAATATCCTGTAATTTTAAAGCAGATTTTGGTGATGAAATACCTATATTTACCTATTTCACATTTTATGCAAGTCTAATTGTGCAACTACGTTGAGATAGAATGCCTTGTAAAAGAAGGTGATGGACAAAAACAAGAAAGTGAGGAAATTATGATAGAACGTTAGAGAGGAAGATAAGAGAAACATGAGGCAACAGACATAAAATAACCCATGGTAAATAGGTAGCACTATGGATTCAAATGAAAAGATTTTAGAAAGGTGTGGATCCAACCACGGCAAGATCAAGTAATATTTCCATTATTACAGCCTACAAACTACCATAAGTTTTTGCAAGCTTGTTGATGTTCCCAAACTTTACACCTTAATTCAGGTGGTGGAGATGTAATGTTTATAGCTATATCCTCCCCCCAAACTGCACGCCAATGATTAGGCACAGAAAAACGTTTCACATCCAGTCTAAAAAATAGCTTGTAGAAAGGAAGAACCTTGCAAAGTCCCAAAGATTCAAATCCAAATCAAAGCATAACATGTGGAAGTCCTGATATTCTAAAGAATGAACTATGAAGAGAGCACGGAATAAACAAATAATTAAAGACAGGAGAAAATCAATACAAGCTATACGAAAATAAGGGTTTCATTTTACAAGTTTTTATGAAATTTCTGAAAATTTTGCTAAAATTTTTTCAATTGTTATAGCAGGTAAGGGTCAAAGTTGACCCAAGAAATCCTGTGCTGATATTTTCAAACCTCAGTCAGCTATGTAATTAGCTAAAGCAGCCAGTCACTTTACTTCAGAAATCTCTGATATGGTGTTTGCAATAGCTCACATCAGATGTTCACGACAACTAAAACAAGAGAATTTCAACTTGCAAATTGATTTGAAACTCTATTGCAAATTTTTATAAAAAAAGGGCGCAAAATCAGAAGCAATCAGAACAGAAGCCATAAAGTTATCATAGATCCCAGCCAGATGAATAATGAGTGCATCCAGTATATATCAAGTGCAAGCAATGGCATAAACTTATACTAAACTTCTTCAAAAGAAACCCAACAAAATCCAAAGCTATGGAAGCTTATGACAACCCACAGAGAAGTTGCCAGCTATCCTTTATTGAGAAAAGTGACTAAAGTTATAATAGTGTGGGAGAAAAAATTGCAGCCCTTTTCTTCCCCATAAAAGATAAAAGATTTTCACAATCTTAAACGAAAGATTCCACTGGAAACGGTTAAATATTCAGGATTTTAGGCTATAGCATAAATGCATATACAGAAAGGAGAATATTGCAGTAGTAATTGCACCTCTAAGAAGTTCAGGTGTATGGGGAAAACTAGAATTTGTTTATAACCCAACTAAGTATCCATTAAGTAAAACTTAGAAGATGGAAAAATTGAATTATTCAAAGATAGAAAAGGGTATAAAAAAGAACTTAATCGATAAACAAAATCACTTGACAGAGACAAAATGTGAAAACAAGTAAAATAATCACCACGTTGAAGGGAAGTGATGGAGCAAATTATCTAGAACACAAATAGCAGCAGGACAAGAAATAATAACCCATATTACACTCCATCAGAAATATGAAATAATAACCCAGATTACACTATAGAGATATAACACAGGATTGCAACAAACTATTTGTTTTTTGGGGGTGGGGGGTTCAATGAATTGAAGATCACCTTATTGTCTTGAGGAGAAAAATGCTTCACAGAATGCTGGATCACATGATGACCATTGGAATCCTTTATCAATGCAACAGCACCTTGGTTTAGAGCTGATACAACTAAAGAAACTTGCAGAGGGTTTGTAATACAATTCAACAACTTCTGTACAGCCCGAGTTCTATTGCCAAAAAGAATAAATAAATCAATTCAACAGTTAATATAGTAAGAAGAAACAAACTTAGCCGCTGTATGTCAGTTTCTTTAAGCAAAAACAAAAGACAGATACCACATTCTCAATTTGCACAGAAAATAGGAATGAATAAAATAACAGCCGAATGTATGTATATACCCATGCACATCAAGACAAATCCTCACGAGCTGAAAATCCGTTCGAGTTAGCATTCGCAATACCCGAGTCCTCTGCTCCTCACTAATCACCTCTATAAGCTTTTGTACAACATAATTCCCAAATGGGTCCGCTATCAACCCCCCAACATAGTCTATCACTTCGTAAAACAACATATCAATTTGTTCTCTTGTTGCACTCTCAATAAGCCTTTGTAAGAACTTACATCCGTGTTGATCCTTAGCCAATGCCACGATCTTACCACTCAAATCCTCCCAGGACACGTAATCTTGTAACCAAGGTGGCCTCCTCCCATAATTCTGGCTTTTAGACACCAAAACATTATTCGTCGACCCATAATGCGATTCTCTTTGCATTAATCCTCTCCGGTTGTTAAGGTTTGGATTTTGATACGCACCACCATAAACGAAAGTATTACTCCTCAAATCAGAATTAGAACCAGCCATCATTGGATTGTGAACAAAATCTTGAACCCTCGTAGCCCCGAAAGCATTTATATCATTGTTTTGGGTTGGCAAAAAACCAACCTGGCCGCTAGAGGCAAGATCGTCCAAAATTTTAAAATCTACAACAGACCCATTAAAGATATTGTCATGAGAACCTGAATATAAAGTTTGATTATCATGAGATACATTGAGTCTTAAGAAGACAGATTCAAGAGTTTCTAGGTAGGGGTTTTGAGTAGAAGTTTCAGGGCTCGCAAGGCTTTGATCGATTAAACGGGAAAAGGGAGTCTCAGGGGAAAACGGCGCCGATCCAGCAAGAAATCTGCGGCGCTGCTGCTGGTGGTAAGGGTCCATAATTCAGGATGAAAAGAAAAAAGAAGTGAGAAAAAGGCAGATAAGGGTTGGGAGGGTTATGGGTTAAATACAAGTTTTGAGAGGTTTGGGGGTTTAAAGGAGAGAAAATTGGTGATTTGATTGGAGAAGAAGATTGTTATGGAGAGATTTTACTGGTGTTAATAGAGTTTGTATGATAAGGGAAATATAGTTGACTGGAAGAGTTATAGATGGAGAGTGAGACTGCAAGTGTGAGAGAGGCAATTTTGCATGCTTTTTTTGGTAAGTATTCATGCAAGGAAGGAAAGAAACCTTTCGAGTGTTTGTGTCCTCTTTTCTTCTCTCTTCCCTTGCCTTTTTCTTTTGTTTACGCGGCGTATGTGTTTCGTCTGCTTGTTGTGGGTGTCCAAATAGGTTAACAAAGCAGCAATTTTTTCTTACTCGTTCTTTTGCCCTCGCATGTGTATTCTGTGCCTTTCTTAATATTATTATTTTTTTCTTTTTTTTAAGGTTGTTTCTGGCCTCCTGTTGTTTATCTGGGACCCATCGTTGAGGTTATGGGAGCTCAGGATTGGAAGAGGCTTCGACGTACAATTTGGGCACTTAGTATTCAAAATGAAAAAGAAAAGCGAATTAACACGGCAACAACAAATTTTAAAGAAATAAAATATTTTATGTATGTCACAGTTTAAAGAGGTGATATTTAATTAATTAAATAAATAAAATATTTAATTAAATTGGGATATCATTTATAATTTTATTGT
>Ga0325411_1004739_pt1 | contig 15213 bp, 11 predicted proteins | sample PopdelMetagenome_13_FD_206181 | JGI IMG/M metagenome (GOLD analysis project Ga0325411, IMG submission 206181) | Populus deltoides microbial communities from Bellville, Georgia, United States - Xylem-PdIQD-R4 | ecosystem: Host-associated > Plants > Phyllosphere > Stem > Wood/Secondary xylem... | reverse complement strand
ATAACAAAAAAATCAATATTATTTAAAAGAAGCCCCCTGAACAAAATAAAAGAAACGAAGTTTTATTTATTTTTTTGGTTTTTAGTTTTTTAACCGGTCACGTCACTTTATCTTTTTTCAATTGCATGGTTTAAAGTTATATTTTCATGATAATCATGCCAGATCCAGTGCCTTGGGTCTGGCAGCCATGTCAGCAACAAACGACGCGTTGCTTGTTTTGGCTAAATTGTGGCCGAAAAATTAGGGCCTATGCTCTTTTGACTATTTCCAACTTTTTTTTGGCCAAAAACATTTATAAAACACCATATAAACCATGACAAACCCATTTATTGACTAAAAAAACCAAAAAAATTGTTCCAAAAATCGAATTCAACCCAAAATAAAAAATCAACCCGAGTTCAAATATGTTTTCACGAACATTTAAGGTACAAAAACACCTAATATGAATTCCCCACATCAAATGGAATAATTTGACACAAAAATCCCTTATTTTGGTGGTCTAAATCGATACAAACAACAAGTTTCTCTCTCCACCACTGGAATTCGACGACCCCCTCTCTCTCCTCTCTCAACTAGAGACCAAAAAAACAAAAATAAACCCTTGTACCAAAATGAAATTGGAACAATTTCGAGGGACTGCAATTGTATAATTTGTGTGATTGTTTAAGTTGGAGGACTAAAGTGAATGTTTTCGAAACTTATGGTACATCATCTATGTTTGTCGTATTTTTCATTTCTATCCTTCATCTTCCAATCCCACCATTTCATAAGAATTTGAAATCAATTGCTCTTTGAATATGACTTGATCGCCCAAAAACAATGTTTGAGGATCAAATTGGAAAAAAAACAAAATTTTACGTAGTGACAAAGTAAAGTGAATCCCACTCGTTTTAGTATACAAGTAATGATTTTTCTCCATTTCCTATCAATTCTATTGCACCTTCACCTACAGCTCCTACCTCTTGGTCATAAGACCATAAAACAAAGGTAAATACCTCTCTTGCTCAACATTCTAGCTGTCCTGTAAGTGCAATCCTTGTTTCTACTACTACATAGGACTCTCGGTTGCAGGCTTCTCCTATTTTTGAATAGAAAAATTACAAGAAAGCAGACAGATTCCATTGTTAGAGATCAATCCAGATGGATATAAGAGATTTTTGTTGCAAATCAACAATAACATTAAATTGCACGTGCAACCTTGGCCTCAACTTTGTCACATCAACTATATCTTCACGTCCTATTTTAGTTAGATTTGAAATTGAGCATTTAATTTCAACTATTTTGGTCTTGGTATGTTACTTGATATAACAAGATTTTAGACACTTGAAGAATGTATATACTATGAAAGTACTGTTAGAGTTTCAATGGAGATCAACCATTATGGATGCATAAAGATGCAATGGGAATTTGATATAATTACTGATGATACAGAGGACGAGGCAATCAATTGTCTTATAAAGCTGGATGTTTTATAGAACTTAAGATGATTCATAGGCATGGCTTTTGTTTTTTTTAGAAGTTGCTAGCTACTACTACGGTCCTGAATGATATTACCATAGTGGAGTTTTCTTCATTGTAAAAAACAATGGCATGATTTTTATTTTGGTTTTTTTTCAACGTTCTTGTGTTTCTTGGTTATAAATCAGCAGGTTCTTTATCTTCTGCAGATCCTTGATCTTTGTAAATTTATTTTGGTTCTCTTGTATGCCTATTATTAGGTGTTTTCATACATCTTATTGCATATAAAAAAATACATGCTAGTATTTTTTTATTAAGTAATGTTTAATAAGATAATGTTATATTTTCTTTTCCATGTCTTATCCTTATCCCTAGATTAGTTTTTTTAATCTTACTTGAAATTTACGCATAGCCAATAGCAAAAATATAATATTTAGCTAGAGCATGTGTAATCCAATTTGATTTTGAAACCATGTATTAAGAAAATTATAAATCATTATGTTTTATATCAAACCATGTAATTAAATCTAAACCAAATATGATCTAATCGAAATTCAATGACTTGGCCAACCAATTGATCGGAATTGATGCATAAAATTTGATATGCAAAGATTTAATTGAACTGGATTAATCGGTAAAACTCGAGTTGGTTTTTATAATAAATGAGAAAATTAGTATCTTATAGAGCTTGAAATTTATATCTCTACGTAGAGATGAGAAAAAAAATCATGATACTCAAAATATTTGTGAAAACTAACTCAAAATTAACTGAGCCAAATGGCTTTGCAAAAGTGGTGGATATTCTCAGTTTGAAAATTAAAAAAATGATCCGCTTCAGTTTAGTTTTGGTTTTGAATTCTAGAAACAAAAAATCTGACTATATACATGACATTATAGCACACCCATAAGACATATCCCTAAACCTAAATTTAGCTTATCCTCTCAAAAGCTTTATTCTAAAAGTTCATTGGTTGGAATCAACCTAAACAATGAATATACGATAGGAATGACAAATGCAAAATATTGCAAATAGGACTCGCTCCCAATTTGACTCTTAGGACTTCCCTTGGAAGCAAATCCAAATTGGCTCTCAATTTGGAAACCTATAATAAATAGAATCCAAACAAGACCAAGCCAAATGGAAAAGATGTTTATTGAGCATGGTAGGAAGAATGTGTCTTATTAAAACAGTGTTGTCGTTCCTCCTTTTATATTACATGTCTGTGTTTCTTATGCCAAAAGGAGTTGCTAGGGTCATTACTTCAATTAGAAGGAGATTGTTATTGTGTGGGGATTTAAAAGATAATTTTATTTATTTATAAAGTTGCATGACAGATGGTGGTCAGGGGAAAGAATAGAGATCTATGTGTTGGTTCATTGGAAGACAAGAACAATGCGTTGCTATTTAAATGGCTATGGAGGCCACGGGACAATAATTTGGGAGGCTGACAAGAGCTTATCAGTAAAAAGTATCAGGTTTCCTTCACTAATAGCCTACCAATACTTCATCCACCTCTTTCATAAACATGGTAATCCATAAATTCTCTAATCAATATAGATTCTATAGTTGAAAAGGCTTTGAAGAATCATTGTTGGTATCGGGTTGGCAATGATGGACACATCCATTTTTAGACAAACAAATAGTGAAGAGGCTTTAAAGAATCATTGTTGGTATCAAGTTGGCAATGATGGACACATCCACTTTTAGACAAACAAATTGTTATCTAGTGGGATGTTAAAAGATCTTTATCCACGTTTATTTTCCTTATCCACATCACCTTCATCATGTTTGCTGGATATAGGGGAATACATCTTAGCTTAATGGCAGTGGAGGCCATACTAGAAAAGATGCTTATGACAATTAAAATAGGAGCAATTATAAAGTATGACTCAACTGTTAGCAGATATAACTCTGTATGAAAAAAGATTTGATACAAGAATATGGGGAGGAGAAGCAACTGGTGCTTATACTATCAAGTTTGAAAGTGAATTAATTGATAACATCATTTATCTAGAAAACTTCCCTTACTCTTTTTTTTTTCGTGGAAAGAATTTCCCTCACCGAAGATCAAATGTTCATGTAGCTGCTAGTACTACATGACAGAGTGTGTACTAGAGCCTTCCTAGCGTATCGTCATTTGATACATCCCAGCCAAGCAATATATCCCTTCTGTGAACATGAAACAAAACATGATAATCATATTTTCCTCTATTATTACCACATGTGGAGACTGTGGCAACAATTTCAGAACTGGTTTTGCATCTTTAGGTGTGTCGCACCCTCGCGGCGGAGCGCGACGATCCTCGATTGATTTCAGGTCATTTGTTTATTTGTGAATAAGGGAGTCGCCACCTAATATTATGGTCACTAGAAAACCTAAATGTTCTTTCAGAGATTCTAAGGCAAGTGACTAGTTGTGTAAAGGGAAGGTATTAGCACTCATAGTACGCCCTACCTAAGATAAACTGCTTGGTGTTTGGTTTGTCTTATAATTGCTATGGTGTTGATGTTCTCTTAATCCCATCAGTTTTCCTAGGATAAGTTTGCTATGATAAACAAACTTGGAGTCAAAGTCTAAAAAGAAAGAAACATTGGTCACTGTGGATCACACCCTTATATATGTTTACGAAGTACCGAGGAGAACCAATGCAGATCTCTTGAAATCTGTGTTTGATTCAGACTAAATTTATAATCTATGATTTATGAGATAGGTAAGATAGAAATCTAAGGAGATTCAATGTGCTTAAGAGCTCATTTTTTCCTTAGTATTTCAAGTGTTTGTGACTCGTAAATCACAAGGAAAAAGAACAAAGATTTAGAAATCTAAGGAAATTCAGAGTGCTTTAAAAGCCTCCTTTTGCCTTAGTGTTGCATACTTTCACGGCTCTTAAACCGTGGAGTAAAAAATTGAATGTCCTCAATTATAATCGAGACTTCTTTCAAGGATGTGTGATGACTTATTATTTCTAGAAAATTATTTTGGATATTAACCACTTGGGGTTTCTTTATCCAAACATTAACAGCGAATAATAACAAGTTATTCTCAATAATATTTTGGATATTCATCCATTTGGGATTTCTTTATCCAAACATTAATGGTGAATAATATATGAATTCCCCCCTAAAAAATAAGATTTTTGTATTTTTTGGAATATTGACCAATACCCTTTGGAGTTTTATAAACATGTTGTAAAATCCCAAAGGTGCAAGAAAATAATTTTTTGTTGTGTTTAAGAAATCCATGCGAAAACACATTTTCGAAACTTCAAATATTTTTTTTTAAAAAGGTTCAAAACATGTTAGAATATTGGCCGTATGAAACACACAAAAAAAAATTTTTTTTTTTATATATATATATATATATATATATATATATATATATATATATATATATATATATATATTTGCAACATTTCAAGGAAAACCGGGTATTTTAATACCAGATTTGTATTTCCACAATAAAAAAAATACAAACTATAAACCAAATACACGAGAAAACCAACGATATTACTCGTTTGTTTTTGGGGCTGGGTCCAACCGGGTCACTAGCCCAAACCAGTGACCCGGCTAGGCACTATTGTAGATTTGCATTCGTGAATTACTCATGCATGCACTGCACAGTGCAAAGGTAATTAATTTACCTTCACACAGTGCCCAAATCCTTTACGTAAATGCAAAACAGAATAGGGAAAGAAAGACTTACCTGGTGAGGCAGCAGCTGGAGGCAAAGTGGAGGAATACGACTGGTTGCTGCTCACGAAAGACGTCCCTGCTCACTATTCACGATGGAGCCAGGTTTGCCGGTTGTTGTCGCTGCTAGTTTCAGACGCGGTTGCAGACGAAACGGGAAATGGTGACCCGCTGGCTGGTCGATATTTCTCCTCTATTTCTCATGTTACTGGAAGGGAAGGATGGCTTCTGCTGATTCTGCTACTGCGGCTAAGGAAAGTTGTGGTTTCTCCTGGTTCCATCACTGCAGCTGATGAAGGATATGGCTGCGGAGGAGGCTACAACTAGGCGAGTGGCTTAGCTCATTTATGGTCGTTGTGTTGACAGAGAGGGAAGGCCTGTAAGTGGTGTTCAAGATGGTTGCAAGCTGGGGGCATGAGGTCTGGCGAAGGGAGAAGAGAAGCTTGTGTGCAAAGGGAAAGTTTTACCTAAGAAAAGGGGAGGAGCAGTGATGGCTGTTGTGGAGAGGGAGAGCGGCGCCGGCTGCCTCTTGGTTGGGAGAGAAGACCGTGAGTTTGTGTTCAATTAAAGAGGGAAGGTTGTGCGTGTGGGGGCTAAGGGGAAGAAAAAACTAAAAGGAAAAGGCTGGAATCGGGGAGAAGGGAGAGTTGGTGCTATGGTCGGGTGTCTGTGGGGGTGCAGTGGCTGAGATGGAGAAAATAGAGGGGCTTTTGCTAGTGGCTGGCTTAGAGAGGAAAAAAATTAGAAAGATGGGGGTAACGACTTGGTTTTGCCCGGGAGAAAAAATTAGGTTTAGGGTTTTTTTGTGGTAGCCCCAAATTTCTCTCTTTAAAAAAAATATCCTCTGTAAATTTTCTTCCTCTGTGCATATGGCTGGAGGTTCACTTATATATATATAGAAAATCTCTACACGTGCTATTTAAGGAAATATTGCAATAATTATTGCAGAGATTGTCTTCTATAACCAGCACCAACAAATCCTATATATATAGTATTTTATATTGCAGTGATTATTTTCCATAACCAGCACGAATCAAATCATATATCTATAGTATTTTATATTGCAGTAATTATATATGATTCAATAATTATCTCCTTGACATATTGCTTTCTTAATATTAGCCTTGATGCTCTATGTTATCGCTACATGTAAATCCTTATTTTTTTTTGAAAATTTATCAAAATATAGGTAAAAAATTGGGTAGCAACAAGGTGCATGCAAAATAGAATAGATCAAATTATCAGCTAATGACATGACATGACAAAAAGCAAGTTCTAGCAGAGTACTTTAATGACGATATCATATGACATTTTATGGGGGTATTGGGACTGAAAGGAACAAACTGATCTTTAAGGATAAGATGTTGGATTGGAATCTTATTCTCCATCATCTTACATTTTGGTTAAAATGTTTTTTTTTATATATATACATTCATTAATGTTTTGAATTCTAGTTTACCATAGCTTTAATGGTAAATTGGTTTCATCAATAATATCTCGATTATTAAAAAAAAAGTAAAATAATTCGTTTGTTTCTTGAAAGGTAATACATTTGACTGGTACACTGACTTGAAATCTAGCTCAATCGATAGTTGGGAGCAATTAAAATGTGAGTTTCTTAATCGCTTTTACAGCACTCATCGTGTGGTTAACACGACTGAACTCATCAATATACGTCAGTGGAAGGAAGAGCCTGTCATTGAATATATTTATCGCTGGAGAAACCTTAGCATCAACTATAGAGATCGACTCACTAAAACTTCTGCATTAGACATGTGTATTCAAAGGATGGGTTGAGGACTATGCTATGTTTTACAAGGCATCAAACCAAAGTCTTGTGAAGAATTGGCTACTCGAGCACACGACATGAAACTTAGCATTACGGTAACTGAAAGCTTATTATTACCTATACAAGACCCCAAGAGAAATAAGCATGAAGGTCGTAGATTTAGAAAGAGTGCTTTAAAGGTCGAGGGAAAACAGTCTTTAGTATTTAACTATATTATTTTAAAGGTACCAACTGGAGTTAAGAGGAATGATAGTGCAAGACCGACAACTTTTTAAAATAGTGAAGGAAAAAAGCCATCCCTAAAAAAAAAAAGGTTGTCTTTCACCTTTTCATTTACCGAATATTGTTCCAGTAACATGGCCGAATATCAAGCCTTGATTTTTGGGTTGGAAATGACGGTGAATATAAAGATACCTTATTTTAAAGCTTTTAGAGATTCTCAATTAGTCATCAGACAACTCTTCTCATTTTATAAAGTCAAGAAGCTAGAATTCATCTTATATCACAAGTATGCACTAAAATTGATGATATCACTTGATTGTGTCACTTTAGAACATGTACCTCGAAAAGAGAATAAGCAAATCGATGCTTTAACAAATCTGACGTCAACATTATCATTATGTAGTGAGGAAGTAAAAGTCTTTTTTTTTGGTCAAAGATAAGTCATTCCACCAATAACTTATTACGTAGAAAAAAAAACAAGTTGGTGCATTTTCTATTTACGAGATTGAAAAAGAAGATTGGTGCCAACTTCTTATCGACTATTTGAGACATGGTAAGCTATCTAAAGACCTATACCATAAGATGAAAGTGAGGTAAAGAGCTTCTCGCTTCATATACTTCTAAGGCACTCTTTATCGACACTTTTTTGATGGAGTCCTTTTGAGTTGTCTCGGAGAAGAAGAAGCTATAAAAACACTAAAAGAAACACACCCGGGGATCTGTAGAGCACACCAATCAAGTCCTAAACTTCACTTACAAATTAAAAGAATAGGGTATTACTAGCATACAATGGTGAAAGATTGCAGAGACTATGCTAAAAAATACCAAAGTTGTCAATTGCATGCTAATTTGGTCTACCAACCACCCAAACCTTTACACCCGATAATTGCTTCTTAGCCCTTTGATTCTTGAGGACTTGATGTGGTAGAACCATGGCCGAAAAGCTCCAGGGGGCATCTTTACATGTTGGCCGGAACAAATTACTTCTCAAAGTGGGTAGAAAGTGTAACATTAAAAGAGGTCAGGTAAGAGACAGTTGTAAACTTCATTCGAACAAACATCATATACCATTATGGGGTATCGAGATATATCATAACTGATAATAGGAAAGAGCTTTACAATACAACCATGAATAAGTTGTGTACACAATTCAATTTCAAACAACATAACTCTTTTATATATAATGCTCTGACTAGTGGCTTGGTATAAGTTTTTAACAAGATCTTATGCAATATTCTCAAGAAGGTGATGAATCGCTCAAAGAAGGATTGACATGATAGAATTGGAGAAGCGCTATGCGCTTATTGTACTTCATTCCAAATGCCAACTCAAACTACTTTATATTCTTTGGTATATGAGGTTGAAACTGTTCTTCCAGTACAATGTTAAATTCCATATTTAAGAATTGCAATCCAAGAAAGACTCTCTAATGAAGATAATGTTTGTCCTTGCTTTGAAGAGCTTGAAGCTTTAGAAGAAAAAGTCTTAAAGCTTAACAATAATTAGAATGTTATCAATCCCGACTTTATAGAGCTTCCAACAAAAAGATGCAACCGCTCTTATTCCAAGTAGGAGATCTTTTCTTGGTAGTGCGACGACTGATAATCATGTCAAAACATAGGGGTAATAAGTTCCTCTCCAAATGAGATGACCCTTATGTGGTTCAAGAAGTTTACACCAATAAAGCTTATAAAATTGTCAATGAGAATGGATTAAGGATTGGGCCTACAAACGATAATTTTTTAAAAAGATACTATGCTTGAAATCTGATGTAGCTTCTCACCTATACTTGCTAAAACTACAAACAACAGAAAAAAAAAAACAAGAAAATTGAACTACGTTATGACTAGATCATTTATCCATAAAGATACATAGGCAACTTCAAACTCTTTTCGAGTACAATCAGGTAAAAAAAAAAATTAATTGACAAAAAATCCTATAAACTACATTGTGACTTGATCCTTTATCCATAAAGGTATGTAAGCAACTTAGAAATTATTTAAAGTACAGTTACACCATCCTTTAAAACTATTCAAACTCATATAATTGTTTGCGTAAAAAAAAAAGGTAAATAAACCTGACAATATAATCATGACATGGAAACCCAGGTAATAAGATGCAAACGTGGGCAAAATATAAATTTTATTAATTGAAAAAAGAATTCTACTAAATAAAATATGTATTCACAACATAAAGTTATGAGCTAATGTTAGTAAAACTAAAAATCATTCCAAAGCATGAGAAACTATCGTATACTAAGGCTTCCAACTATGTCCTTCTAACTTTTTTTGTTTGGTCTCCAATAGTCCTTTTAATTTTTAAAGAATGACTACATTAGTTTCACTTATCACAGGGGAATTGAATATTATGGTGATCTCTGCTCGAATACCGGATGTGATTACTTTTCTCTTAAAAAGCTCTTCATCATGTGCCTTGAGGGATGGCTCCAACTTGGTCTTTCTGCTCTGCAGCTCCATTAATTGTTCCTGTATTTTTGTTATCTCAACATGAGTGGTGGAAATAGATCTAGATGCCTTTTCCTCAAAAGCTTCAGAATTTTTGAGCCACACTTCAAGCTTTTTAACGTCTAAGGCTCGCTACTCTAATGTCATCATAGGAGACAGTGAAGACTCTAAATGGATAAGCTTTTTAACATATTCAATCACCTCAGTCACCATTATTCTAAAAGAGGAGTAATCAACCTTTATATCTTTTATGGAGTGAAGGATCTTCTCAACTTCACTAGCCAAGTTAGGAATATAATGGACCGGTGTATGAACAAATTTATTTCTGATGCTCTCCCAATACTTAATAACAAATTCAGATCTTATCTCGTCTATTATGTCATTAACACAGTACCTAGTAACTCCTGAAGGCTCAAAGACAGTTGTAGGTCCAGAAGTATGCAAGTTAGTCCATATATTATTAAGGACTCGTGGAGGTGATGCTATAGATCGATGTTTAGATTGCTCATATGGTAAACTAGATGAAGGATGAGAGTTTCCAATCCCAACAACTAAAATATTGAAGGGATTACGGTTAGAAACAGATGCAACACTCATTTCTGGCTTAATATACATATCAAAGTCATTCCCAAGGTCCTGCTGACCAAGTTGAAACAAAGAACAATAAAAAAAAGAAATGTTAATATATGATAAGTAACATGAATTGAAGAAGAAATAAAGTGTCAAACCAATTCATTAATATTATTTGGCATGATTGATGCACTAGGGACTCCATAAAAAAACTCAGTCCACAGAATTGAACATTTTTTTGGTATGTTTTAAATCCTTTCAATGATGATCATTATCTTTTTGTTCACCATCCTTAACATTTAAAATTGATTCAACAACATTTTATTTCTTCTTCTACACACATATCGTTGTCAGCATCTTAGTAAAATAAAATTAACGAGGTACATGAAAAAAAAACAAGTGTTAATTTACCAATCATGGAGAAAAGGATTGAGCACTCCCTTCTTATGCTCCTAAGGAGTTAATGGATTTCTTCTTGAGGGGATGTTCTGAAGCACTCACTCCCTTTGCATCAGGAATCACAAATGGTGTCTTCTTTATATCGGCACATATTTGGGCACCATCATCCTTGCCTAAATCAACATCAACTGCATGCTTGTTTCTTTTATGGGTGTGAGAAATTCTTTTCTTCTTTGTTAAGTTAAGGTCATTCTTTTTTTCTTTTTCCTTCCGAGATACTATAGAAACATTAATAGGATTTTTTAAAATGATTTTCATCTCTAGAGGACAAATTTTCGACCACTTTGGAGTCAACCAGTCCATGTAACGTTTAGTAACCGAAGGACGTCCAACACTTGGGGGCAGTAAAAGCTTTCATTGAGAATGAGTGTTGAGTTTAGTTAAGCTATGTCAAAGTTGAAACACATCTTTCAAGGTTGGAACCCAAAGTTCTCCCTTTAAAGTCACGGGGAATATGTTGGCAAATCCAAATTGTTTATTGAATCTATCAGAATAATAGGGCTCAATAATAAAAGTATTATCATAACAAAGAGTCAAATAGCCGAATCAAATACATATAAAGTAGTCACTCTTGAGGATCGATAAGTTTCCATCATCACACAAAACAACAACTTTAACCATGGAAAGTATTGTAGGAGATATGATTCTCTTGAGATTTTTGAAAAAAGAATTAGCTTGAGATTTATTGAAATTTTTTGCTAACCTCTCACCGATATATTTTGTCATCTTAACTAACTTGACGAGGCTAATGACTGTTTGATGAGTGCCAAATTTTTCTGCAAGCCAATTGCTGAGAAAATAAATAGGAAAAGAGATGTCTTGTGCAGTCACATCTAATCTAGATTGGATCTCCTTTAGACCTTTGAAAAATGTTTTTTATACTTGCTAGAACTGGTATTGCAAAAGAGAATTGCCTTTCAGCTACCATAATAAATGCTACTTTGAAAATAATAAGAAAAATAAAACCAACATCTTTGTTAGGAAATACAAATTTGTATAGCCAATATGAAAGAAAAACTTCTAAAGAAACTTCATCCTGAGTATGAGAAGGGACATTAAGCTCTTTAAGTGGATACATGAATTTGCTAGACCGAATAGGAGACTTGTCAATTGAGCCAGATGGATAAGTAATCTTATTTGATTATCTAGACATACTCATAAAGAAAGACACCTTGTATCTTAAGTCATCTCAGAATTAGAAATCTACTTAATCTTGAAGAGTCATTACATAGTCACTATCAATAGTCTCATATTCTTTATCAAAGTAAATAAATAGATACTTATAGCTTTTTGAAAGAAAAAAAATGTCCTTTCTTATCAGCTTCATTAAGTTCATCAGGAGAAGGGGTAACTTCATCATAAAAAGTGCTAAAAATAGGAAGGCCGCTACATGATTTCAATTCCTAAAGTGACACAAACTCATTGTCATTCGGGATAGATAACGTGTTAGTAGAAGGATTCCAATGGTTGTAGAAAGAAAGGATAACATTTATTTGTCAGTTATATGTAAAAATAGATGTAAAAATAATGTCTCGAATATGTGCCCTCTCGAGGATAAGCTTGTAGTGTTTCAAAATATCTTATGTTCATTCCTAATACTTGGGAGTATACTCAAGTGCATAAGTTATTGGGAAGTAATCTTGCAAGTAGCATCTCTTGCACGTTTATGGTAGTCTAATGTGACAGATCATATAGAAAAGTTGTTGAATTTAGAAAGGAGAACTAAAGTTGTAAAATTTCTTGAGGCGAACTACCATGACCATAAGTTTATTAGAAGTCTCTAATGACTAAGAAGTTGAATGCTTAATGCTTTCGGAAAACCATTTTTTAGCGAATAGATCAATGACAGGTTTATATATACGAAGGCTTGTCCAACGATACTTATCGTCAATTTCTAAGAATTTTTTAAAGAAAAAGGAAGAATTCCTATAATTGACCATCTAAAAAAACACCAAAGCAAATAAATAAATATTTTATGTGTTGTACATCAGATATTGCAATATTTTATTTTATAACTCAACTTTGAATAGTCGAAGTGACTTCTAAGGGGAAATATGAGATGGCATCGAAAAGGAGAAGGCAAATGAGTGTCTCGACAAAGTGTTTTGATGGAATTACTAGTGTGGCAGTAGGAACTCTTGGTCTTTACGAATAACCGTTGCTTGAGTTACCGACGTGAGATAGAATACTGCTATAGAATTAGAAGAAGTTGTTAATGTGCACGACTGCTGCTCGAGTCATCGGTGAGAGATAGAAGACTGCTATAGAATTAGAGAAGCTACTGTGCATGAATAATCTCTTTGTGAAAGCTCTTTGCGAAAGAATAGCTCCTGATGGGATGTTAATCAATAGGAATAGGAGAATCTGCTGCATCGAATGGCATCTTCTTCTATTGGCCTGGTAAGAGCAAAAGTGTGTATGACTTGCCTCGGTTCTCTCTGAGAAATCCTGTTCAAGAAGATGGTAATATTGGTGTTATTAGCGCAAAGAGAACTTGTTGAGGAACACTAAATCGTTAACAGGGGCACTTAATTCTAAATTTGTTAGTGCAAATAAGTTGTTTTTTTAAAGTAATTCTAAGAGAAATTGGCAAAAAGAATACACACTCATCAGAAAGAAAAAAAAATTGAAAAAGAGCCATGCATACCTGCTAGGACTGGTGGAGGCTTTACAGACAGTAATGCTCTTTTATATCCACCTCAGGGATCCTTTCCCAATCTAAAACAATAAATCTCTCTGGTTCTGTGTGAGCAAAGTCGGCAAAATGTGAAAAAATTCGTTTCCTCTTCTAAACTAAAACGGGCACACGGGGAAGTCAAATTTTATTTCCTGTTGCAAGTGTAATCGCAGTTAAAGCAGAAGGGCACAGTTCCAAATTGGTAAAGGTCGGTTGACCTCTTCTGGAAATCAACAAAAAGAGAAGAAAAAATGCCTAATTCGTGTAAAAAAAAAAAAAAAAAGTTTCCTAATATATGCACAGGACAGCAACACTTTGTTCGTTATTGTTCCTTGTAAAATTCAAGAAGCACCATTTTCTTAATCTTTTTTTTTTTTGTCCTAAAGCGAGGGAAAGAGAGGAATTGTAAGTGGAGGCACGCATTCCAAGGCAATAGAGGAAAAAGGAGTCAAGATTTTCATCGTCACCCACCATTCATTGGAATTACGCAAATTGTATTCGAGACAACGAAATCTTTAAAACAAGATGTCGCAACAACTATTTTCAGTGAAACGAAAAAGTCCCGAATGCCCGTTAAAATTATTGGTTATTATTTATTTAAACATGACGATAATTTTTATTTTTATTTTTATTTTTAATTTTTTAAATGTATTATGGATATTTGGGTTAACTTGCGTGTATCTTGATTAATTGTTATTTTAAATTTTATTATTTGATATTTGATTTTATAATTGTGAAAATTTAGTATGATGAAATCATATTTTATTTTAAAAAATATGTTCAAATTATTAAACTTTTTCAACCATATTTTAGAGATATACCTATTTATTTTTAAGTATAAGTGAACTTGTCTCAAAGTGGTATATGTAGAAACAAAAATTTTCTAGCAATTAAATTACACCATGAATGGATAAAATAAAATTAAAATAAATGACATGAAAAATAAATGAATCTTCATGTATGTTTTGGTAAATAAAATATTGACATTTGAAATGAGACATTCAAGATATCTTATCATAAAAAAAGATCCTATTAATAAAGATCAACCAATAAAGAACATGTTTGGAAACGCGGTGCAAACAGCGTTCCAAAAAAATTTTAATTTTTTTTGCTAAAATTTAATATGGTTTGTACATTTTGGATTGTTTTGATGTGTTGATGTCAAAAATAATTTTTAAAAAATAAAAAAAATCATTGGTATGTATTTCAGCACAAAAAGTTATTTGAAAAACAACCGCTACCACACTGTCAAGCACCCTCAAAATCATGCCATGTAGTATTGAAAAATGACTTGAAAACCCCTATAAACCTTTATAAATAAAGAGTCTTAACCTAGTAAGAGAAAATAAAATTCTTGGAGATACAAATCTTCTTTAAAACAAGCTTTTCAAGTAAGGAAACTCTCTCAAAAGTTCTCAAGCCTTCTTTATCTGCATTTGAAGTCTACAAAAAATAAAATTTTGTTGGATCAAGTCTAAACGCTTCTTAAAAGTTCTTCAACAACACTTTGAAGACAAATCAAATGTACTTTTCAAAGCATCAAATTATTAAATCTCACTTCACGATACACATCTAAATTCGAGTTCTTGTAAAACAAAAATCTTGGCTTGATTTCATAAATAAATTATGTCACTATATATTAAATTTAAGAGAGAAATCATAGGATTGTCTTATTTTTTAAAAAGAATATTTTAGATAGAAATTTTATCCAATTTTATTTTATGAATGTATACTTGTTTAATTTCAGTTGATCAGAATTATATATACACATACATAATCAGATTCTATTTTATTTGTCTTTGGCTTGTACATTATATGCTTAACCAACGTGGTCGAGTTAGTTGGCTTTAGAAAAGCCACTTGCATTTGTGTGCATGCAAGA
>Ga0325411_1004736_pt1 | contig 15216 bp, 9 predicted proteins | sample PopdelMetagenome_13_FD_206181 | JGI IMG/M metagenome (GOLD analysis project Ga0325411, IMG submission 206181) | Populus deltoides microbial communities from Bellville, Georgia, United States - Xylem-PdIQD-R4 | ecosystem: Host-associated > Plants > Phyllosphere > Stem > Wood/Secondary xylem... | reverse complement strand
AAAAAGAAAATTCTTGGTTTGTAACTGTGTTATTCAGAACTCAAAGCTGGAGTATACTATAAGAGAACAAGAACAAAGGAAGGAAAAAGTGAAGAAACTAAAGAGATCGATGCTGTAGTTAATGTCGCGAAAATATTTGTGAGATGACAAGTTTTGCATTTTATGTTAAGGCTTAGATTGAAACTTAATTAAATTCATGAATAAAAGTTGCAACTTTACTTTTCTACAATGCTTTATTGTTTCCTTTCTACTTAATTAATTTTCAGTCCATGATATCTGCATTTTCTATATATATATATATATATATATATATATATATATATATATATATATATATATATATATATATAAAAAAAATAGAGTTTCATTCGAATTAATTTATCAAGTAAAATCATTGGGTTCATTTTAACTTTTAAGTGATTTATGAAGATCCGATCCCCATGAAATGTTTTTCTCTAGGAAAGATCCGAACAAAACTCATTTTGTATGATTTAAAAAAATAATTTTTAAAAAAGTGTTGTTATGTGTATTTAGTTGGATTTAAATACATATTTGGTAAAAATTATGGTTGAGGTTTATATGTAGCAAAAAATATATATAAAATGTTTGGTTGTGGTTACTTTCCAAAAATATTTTTTTACTTGGAAATGTATCAAAATAATTTTTTTAAAAAAATTATTTTTGATATCAGCGCATAAAAATGATCTGAAAATACAAAAAAAAATTAATTTGAAGTAAAGAAAAAAATAAAAAAAATAAAATTTTAAAGAAAGTACTTTTGAAATGCAAAAACAAACAGAATTTTACGAAACTCAATTAAAAAAACATGTAAAAACTGCTTTATAAAAACTGCATTTCAAATTTAATTTTTTAATGAGCCCATAATATAACATACAATTTAATATATTACCAAATATCTAAATATGTTTTTTAGACAACAAATACAAATAGCTATATATTAAATAGCAAGTATGTACGTTAATTGAAAATAAGCATGTTTAAGTTGCTATATGCGCCTCCATGGGAGGATTAGTCTAATGGTAAAGCATTCAAGGTAAAGGTATTCATGCTTGAAAATAGCTTGAAACATAAGAGACAAAACCACTAGGAAGAAATGCATTTAATTGTGGAGTTGAAAACAAAAATATGTTTTTGTGTTTTTCCCAAAAATAATTTTTAGCAAGTTTTAAATCCCTCTAAAAAGGAGAGACGAAAGAGATAGAACCAAGTTATTTTTTTCCTGGAAATGTCCCTTTAAACATTTCAAAAAAAAAATTGTTTTACCTACAAAATTAATTTATCAAATTTAATAATTTGGAGAAATTAACTTTTAATTAATGAATTGAAGTAAATATTTTTTTTATTAATGGAATAAAATTAATTAACCAAAGAGTATTTTTATTAAAAAAAAAGTATAAGAAGAGTTTCTTTAATTTTTACTAAATGAGTGAGCTTTCTAAATTTATTAAAGAAAATGATTATCGTTATTTCAAAATTAAGATAATAATTAATACACACATTATATATATATATATATATATATATATATATATATATATAAATTGATCATGTTTTTTAAAAATGGATTTAAAGATGAAGATATGATGATTGAATAATAATAATAATAATAATAATAATAATAATAATAAAATATGCAATTGTGATGAAATTATTATACTATATTTTCAATAACTTTGTGTGGATGGAAATATTATATTTGACATGTGATTGGTATAATTATTTATTTTATTATTTAATATATTTATTGAAATGATTGAATAACTGAGTAAATTATAATTTAATTAAATTATCTTTTTAGAAATCAATTTTCTTTTTATGATTATTACAAATCCTTTTTTAATGCGATTTTGATGAATAAGAAATTTTCATTTTATTTTAAGTTAGTTAAGAAAAAACTTTAATGCTTATTATAAACTAAAGTGAAAATAATAATTTATATTCATTATTTCAAAAATGGTAAGTTTGATGATAATATATATTCAGAATAAAACAAAACTTTTTATAATTCATTTGATTTTGTTTATTATCATGTAAACATTCATTATATTTTATATATTAGTATTAAATACAGTCATGTATATGCGTGTATGTGTATGCGCGCGCGTGGAGGGACTAATTAATACATGGTAGGAAACATGGAACAAAATCAGCATTGTAGTTCCGAATTAAAATGCTTTAATTAGAATTTAAAGATATTGCAGTTTGAATTAAATCTTCTTGAAGATCTTCTCACGCAAGTAAATGCTGTTTGAAATGGTAAAGACATGGTAAGTTACTCTGTGAATAATAAAGTAGGTATTAATAACTAATCAGAGGATTCTAGCCCTAATTTTATCTAAAGTTGAAAAGAGAAGCCAAGGTGATGCAACCATTCAAAATAAAACTTGAGATTCAGATGATTAACTCAACTAATTTAAATAATATAAATAAAAAAATGCAACCATACTAAATAAACTAATAAAAAATATTAACAAATAAAAAAAGATTAAAAAAAATAGATTAAACTCATCTGTTAAATTTACGACTTAATTTTAGACCATAAAAGTCAATTATATTATTAATGACGAACTTTAGGCTATTAGTTTTTTCTCTTCATACATTTCTTTTCACATACATAACACCCCTTTTATATTTGTTGACTTAAGCATTGGAAAATCCCAAGGTCTAATAACGAACTTGTTTTGCATGAAAACTTGTAGACTCGTGATAAAGTCTAATCACGTCAATAGTCAGGATGTAACCACTGAAAAATCAATTTTTATTTGAAGTCTTTTCATAACTAACTTTATCATATGTTAATCTAGAAGATCAAGTGACTCTTAAGGAGATAGTCCAATCTTTTTTCCAAAAAAAAAAATGTAAATAATAAAATTCATCCATCTCAACCTAAAACGTAAGGGTGTTTGGCAGTATGGTAGTTGTTGCTTTTCAAATAGTTTTTCGTGCCGAAATACATGCCGATGATGTTTTTTTATTTTTTAAAAATCATTTTTGATATCAGCACATCAAAACGATCCAAAAGGTACAAACCGCACTCAATTTTAGCAAAAAAAAAATTAAAATTCGGTGAAAAGCAGGTTGAACCGCAGAGCCAAACGCTCTTCTAGTAATAGCTCGAAGAACAAAAAAAAAAAATGGATGATGTCCCTTTCTTATCAATTTAGGATATGATAGTTGAAACCTTAATAACATATACCTAGACAACTTCTAACTTTTTAGAATTCAAATTTCCTCTTTTTGATCGAGAAGAAATAATTAAGATGATTGACAATCCATTCAAACCTAATCATAGGATTAACTTTATTGAACATATTTTTGTAGCTCAGAGAATTCAAATTTCCTCTTAACTAATGCATTTATTCCCTACAACTAGGTTACTCTTATGCTAAGTGAGTTAGCATAACATTTTAAATCTATTTAAAAGTACGATTGAAGTTGTTTTGAAAGTGGTTGAAGTTGTTTTGAAAGTGATTTTTATTTGGAAATGCATTAAAATTATATTTTTTTATTTTTAAAATTTTATTTTTAATATTAGCACATCAAAATTATTTAAATATATAAAAAAACCAAAAAAAACTCAAAACTTGATGAACTACAAACCAAACGTGGCTCTAGAATGCTCTGGAAGCAAAGAAAAAGAATATAAACAATAAGTGGAAGAAGACTCAAATAGCCTACCAAAAGAAAATATAGGAAATTGAGCAAGAACTAGAATTATTCACATATGAATACAGTATAAATATATATTTGAGCCAAGTCCTATAAATAAGAATAATTCACAGATATTACAATATATTAGTATTTTTTTTATAGGAGAATAAGTTTTAGTTTTATAAGATTAAAATATAAATAGTGGCACATGATATTTAATGTCTGATCAAAAAACATTTAAGGTTCTTTTCAATAATTTTAATTATAAATATTATAAATTATCATATTTTTACTTTAAAAAAAAAAACAAAACCATTTATAAAAATTTTATTAATGTCTATATTATTACTTTCTATTTAACTAAAGTACAAATATAATAAAAGAACATAAAAAAATCGATAAATTATTAAATTCGATATTTACGGAGGATCCTTAGTTATTGTTGTGCTATATTTGACTCCTTTATAAAATAATAATTTACATCTTTTGACAAACTCTACTAATATTAAAAAGTATATTTTAATCACAACATAACATAAAATCTTATCCATGCCTATACTTTTTATATTTGCCTCACATATAAAAATAACAAAATTTTTAAAATAAAAGGATTTGTAAAATATATACTACTAATATTATTTTTAATTTTATAATATTAAAATATTAATATTAATAACTAGGAGCCAATAATTCATCGAGTTTTATTATATTTCGAGCTCTTTTAGGAGTTTTTAATGATAGACATTATTAAATATAAGTAATCAAAATAAGATTATTTTAGTTTACGGTTTATCATATATTTACTTTTATATTTGATTATTTTATTTTTATAATATAATCCAACTGACTTTATTTTTAAACAAAAACAGAATAATTTTTTTTATTTGAAATAATAATATACATGCATTGCAGAAAAACGAAATCAATTCAATGCCTTTTAAAGTATAATGTAATTTCAAAACACATCTAAAATAGAAGAAGGTATTACACTCTAAAAATAAACAGAAAATTCAAAAGTGCCTTCCACGCGCGTGCACATGTAGGGGGTTGCGGTGCACGCACAGGTTCAGCTCTATGGTAAATTTTTAGGAAGCAACCCAGCTGAAGAATCTCCTGCCACGACAAAAGACAGCAGCCTGCATTTTGGATTCGACTCAACTATAAAGCTAGCTATCAAAAGGCCACTGAGATTCATATCAACAATTCGTCACCGCATGTGGAGTTTACTAGTGACCTGACCCCCTGCTCCCACCATTCTTATCCATCTTTCTTTAGGAGAGAGTTTGGGAGACTGTCAAGAAAAAGATGGAGAAAACTCTGTTGTTATTTGAATGACAACAAAATAACGAAGCAAGACACTAGAATTTCTGATCAACAAACTTGCTTTCACCAGGCAAAATTTGGATTGGGTGTCTGCAAGAGAATAAATCAACCCGATAAAAAAACCTAAACAAGTTCCTGGCCTGATCTACAAAAACATGTTCTTGAATGCAATAGCATGATATTATCATCTAATGACCCATGTTTAACAGCAAAATCTCGCCGGAACTTCAAGCTGTCTTTGGCTTTGGCTTAATGCTCTTCACTCTTGAATACAGAAAAACTCCGGCAAGGGCAATCCCGGTACCTGAAATGAGTTCATACCAAGAAATCGTGAGGAAATTGTGTGATAGAATATAACAAGCATGCAGGCCAGTGAAAAAATTACTGTGACATCAAAATATGAATTTACCAAGTGAGTTGATAGGTGACACAGGTGTCTTGAAGAAGAGGACAGAGCTCACAATGACAACAACCCGCTTCACGCAATTACCAACAGAGTGTGTAACAGGGGATACCCTTTGCAAAATCATATAGGAAACCTGCAAGGTACAATCCCGAAGAGATCAGACTTGGCTATTTTGGAACAACAAAGCTATTAACATGGCTATTTTGGAACAAGAAAGCTATTTACAAAGTGCAAATTCCGTTCGACACATGACTTGGACAAACTGTAATCTGTTGTGCGGACAAACTGTAACCTGTTACATCCTCTATTTTCTAGAGATACGGGCCTGCAATCATACACATGCACTTGCGCACACTTTCTATTTTAGTTTCAAGCTGTTTTACCACCCCAGCAGGGATCAATTGCACTGAGCACAAAACGAGAGTTCCTTTTTCTCCTCAAAGAATTAGTTAACATAATAAGTAAACAAAAATAATAAAATAACAACATATTCCAGACACATAGTCTTTTATATCAGGGTGCCAAAGCACCAATAGCTATCAGAAGCTTGAAGAGTTCAGCCAATACCAGAACAAAGATGCCAATAACAAACATGATAGAAGAATGTTTTGAGAACCATTTTTTGCATGACAACTATCCTATTTTGAAAGGTAGGACAACAACCAATTCTCAACCTCTCTTGCAAAAATGAAGGATATAGGTTAGAAAATAAACAATAAGGAACCTAGAAAAACTTGGACAATATAGAATTGATCATTTTTTAAAACCAAAAGGGGAGATTTGCATATCTGTTTGTCAACAGCCACTAAATACGCTATGAAATTCAGGTTGTATTTTTTAATAGCATAGTGCAGACTACTCAAATTTGTCTAACAGTGATATGTGGACATTTTCCAGCACATAAGAAATGCTGTCACATTAATTTTCCACAAAAAGTTAGTCCATTAAAAACAACCCAAGGAATTAAGTGCTCAAAAGAAGGCAAATTTCTACTGGTGAAGACTGAAAATAAAATACAAAAATGACAGTACTAGGGAGACTAAAATACACACACAACAAGATGCTAGAAAGGTAAAAACAAAATATTCTCTAGGAATAGATGACCTATGCGTTTGGAGAAAAAGAAAAAAGAGAAACATAAAAAAACACAAAAGCAGCCTTACCTGTTGATAGGCATGGAAGCAAAGCGCAGCAAGAAAAGCCCTAGTGTATACCTCTTTAACATTCAATCCCTGTCACAAATAACAGATAAGCAAATCAGAAAAGAACTCATATCAAGCATGCAGTTTGAGTAACCATGAATTTTTTTAGACATTTTTTTTTCTATAGAGAGAACTCACAACAGATTGGAGGTAAGCTGGAGTAAACTTGACACCTTCCATGAAGATAGTCACAGGGGCTAATAAGATAAATGACATGATTGTTATGATGGAGAAAAGAGTAATGTTGTCCATAGATTCCTGTTCATGAACAAACCATCAATCATGTACCAATCTAAATCAAATTAGAGCAAAATGAAACGAATCATGGAAAATGTTTAGCTCAATTGGGGAGCAAAATCAAAATATTCAGCCCAGCATGTACCAAAACCATGATGAAGTTGTAAATCTGGGAAGTTGGAATTACCTCTTTCTTAAGCATGACCTTTTTACTTAGGACATTACGAGATTGGTTTGTCAAATTAGAAGCCATTGCACTCCAAAAACCAGCCCTTTTAAAAACATAGTGACAAGTTCATAATAAAGTGCATCAGTAACAGCTCCAAATAAAGTGCATCCATAAACTTTTGGGGTGGCAAGGACTGAAATTATATAATGACTAGACAGCATCACTTACCAATTGAAAGAGGCCTCAGTGACTGAGGCAAGTGCCACTCCACCAACAATTGGTATAATGGAACCAACCACCAAAAGTGTAGGCATCTGGTGCAGAGAGATAAGAATTAGAGCTAAAGCAACTTAACTAGCATCTGACAGAATCAGCAAGCATTCAAACTGTAATAGCAACATTAGCTACTAGAATGGGCATGTTAGCAAATTCAAGTTAACTCCATCCAGGGTACCCAGAATAAACAAACAATGAGAAAAAAGCAAAAAGCCTCACCTCCCCGAGAAACATAGCAGAGAGGACAACCGAGAAGAATGGCTCCATAGCCTTGATAGTGTGCGTGAATGAAACAGCAACCTTCCCAAGACTCATGTTAGTGAAAAGGTTCCCTAGCGTGTGAACCACCGCCAATGGCAGAATTGCAGCAAGCTACCCAAAAACAAAACAAAAATAAGTTTCCATCTCGACAACAAAAAGAATCAATCACCCACATATTGAACACAGCAGCTGCAATACAAATCAAATACCTGCGCGCCACTAACTTTCGGCTTTTTATACAGATTGAAAGTCCACATAAAAGCAATCAATACCGTCCCAACAGTAAACTGAGCTGCAGTGATAGTTACTGGGTTCGGGAATACCCTCAAAACCTGTGACAATTAGCATTACCAACACGGTCATTCATCCTCCTTTATAATGGCTACCAATACTGAACATCAATCTACATTAATCTAAGCAAAACTAAAATCACAAATAATTATTTTAAAAAAATAAAAAATAAAAGAACATCTGAATAATCGATATAGTGTGATTGCTAATTTGAATTAAAATTAAAGAAGAAATTTCATATGTTGCTAAATTTGACAAATGATCTAAACATCTCCATTTCATAAGTTCTTCCAATTTTATCACAGAATTAATAGACTAAAATAAAAGGTAAAATAATTAAAAAGAGAAAAGAAAAAGAAAACGAAAACGAAAACGAAAAGGCAAACCTGTTTGTTATAAATATTGAAGTAGATATTGAAAAGATACCAAAGGCCAAACAATAAACCAAGCTCTAAAGTCTTGGTCAAACTACTCTTCTCTTTTCCCTCACCAGCACTCTCTGGAACCGCGGTTGCTTTCACCTCAAAACGCTCCATTTTACGCTCAGAGACCAAGGGATTCCACGGCCGCGAAAGAGAGGAGTTGGAAGCAGAAGACAAGGACCATGATCGGCGAGGGAAAACGACATTGTTGGAGTCGGGGTCGTGTCGCTCCGAAGAAGAAGAAGAGAAAGCGCGAATCGGATCGAATCTGGAAGGGAGTGAATAAATAGGGTTAGCAACTAGGCGTCGTGGTTTGAGGGGGGAGAGAGATGCGGAAGAAGGAGTGAAGGCTGTGCTCTGCATTTTCAAGATCCGAAAGGAGCCAGCAGAGACACGGAAGGGGAGAGAGAGAGGGAGAGTGGGAGAGAGTTCTGTGTTTTCAGAGTTGTGTTTGATTTTTATAAGGTTGGAAAGGTTAAAAATGTTAGGTGAGCTGCCTAGCGAATAGGAGAAGAGCAGGAGTGTTGTGTTTTTAAAAAATTGAATAAAAATAAAGTGGGAATCAGGGACATTGACGGTAGAGATTCTGAATTTTATTTTCTCATGAAATTTTTCTTTTTTTTAAAGATTTTTTTTTTATAGATATATCAAAATAATATTTAAAAAATTAATACCAGCACATAAAATATTTTAAAAAATAAAAAATTACTTTAAAAATAAATTAAAATTTTAAAAAAAATATAGTCTAACTGCAAAAACAAATATTGTCTAAAACACATGTAGGAGTATGTTTGAAAAAGTTTTTTTTTCAAAAATGTATTTAGCATGAAAAAACATCAAATTTATATTTTTTTTAATAATTTTTGATAATTTAATATTTTTACATTAAAAATAAAAGGAAATCATTTAAAAAACATCAAAATATCTAACACATGGTAAAAGTTCTTGGAAAGATACATATAGGAAGTGAGAAAAAAACTAAAAAACTGATTAAATCAAGAAAATTGAAAAACAAATAACCAAAAAACTCGAACCATAAAAAAACCGATTAAACCGATTATAATTTTTAAAAAACCAACTGGTTCGGTTCGGTTTCGGTTTTATAAGCTTGAAACTGAAAAAACCGAACTGAATCGAACCCAAACCGGAAAAAAAACCAAGTCAAACCAGAAAAAAATAGAACCAAACCAAAAAACCGAGCCAAACCGAAAAAACCAAGCCAAACTGAAAAAACCAAACCGAAATCGGTCGGTTTGAACCGGTTTCGGTTCGATTTGGTTTTTTTAAAAAAACTAGTTTGGTTATTTTTTTTATAAAAATCAAATCAAACCGAAAATGATCACTCCTAGATACATATTAATTCTCCGGTGAAATAAAAATAATCAATTACATTCTTTTTATTTTAAATCCTCAATTAAATGTTTTTTCTAAAATAATATATAAAAAAATATGTCAATTCATCTTAAACAATAGTTTTTTTTCCCTTAATAAATATATTCAATTTCATTGTTCATCTCTTATTCCTCAGATTTGGTGTGGTAGATTCTGAAGTAAGTTGGATTTGGGAGGATAATATGGTTTTTTTTTCTTTGGTCAAAACATTCAACTCTTCTATTTTCATATACATTAAAGCTACTTTTTATTTTCTCTGGTTATCATGTCTTTTATTTAATCCTAACATATCACCAAGCAAATCACGTTTTATAAAAAAATTTAATATTTTTAAATTTTTTTAAAATAATTTTTAAAAATTAAAAAAATATTATTTTAATATATTTATAAATAAAAAATACTTTAAAAATAATCATTAATACATTTTTAATTAAAGACTAAAAACTTAATTGGTGTAAAACTAGATGCACCGAATCAAGTTTGTAATGTTATGATTGATTTGATCTGATTGTTTTGACCAACCCAACTCAAACATGTTACAGTGAATGCCAACAGATTTTTAAAAAAAAAAAACATGTTAATTGAATAAAATTAAGTAAAATTAACCTTTTTCGAGTAAATTTTCGAATTGGTCGACAACGTGGATAGGTTGTCAGAAGCAAGGAGCTTTCTTCTCCGACAATCTTCACCCTCCAAGTGGGGTGGAGAGTATGGACAAAATATAAAATAATAATTGGCTAAGTGGGGGACTTATCTTTGCTGCCAAAATGGAAAATAAATTCCACCAACCGGCATTTTGGCTGGGGCAAAAAGGGCTGCTATAATGTTGAGCTGACTCTCTCTGAAAGGATTAACCTCCCTGTGTCCATAATTCTGGTAAGTGATGCATGTTCCTCCTGTAAGCTTGAAGATTCAAACTATTTTTTTCTTACCATCTAAAAACGAGTAACGGGCAGCAGAAACCTCAGCAGGTGCTCTCATGGCTATCTTTTAAAATTTCGACCGAACAAGACAACAACCATTTACAGAAAAACCATATGGTATGTGGTGTCGATATCAAGGAAAAACCATATCTAAATTACTAGGTATTTATTCATCAAACAGCTGGCTGCTTTCCAGTTTTGTAGCAGATGCAGCCTCAAGATACAAAGCACCAAAGCTCCATGTCCTTGTGTGTAGTTGTTTACAAGGCAACTTGCTTCTGTTGCAAATTCAATGAAGTGAAAGAAGATGAACAACAATGCTTGGACTTGTCATCTTCCGATTATGTACGTGGAAGTTGTAATGACAAATCCTACCTACAAAGTATCCATCTGGTTCCCCAAAACTTCCATGTTAAAATGCTTGGGAACTTCATCGTATTTAGCACATCAATATCTTTGTAGCAAAATACAAATCGACTAAACATCAAAACATAGTCATTTTAACCCATACCTTTCATGTAGGGTTATTAAAGATTGCAGTTGCTTAGGACAGAAACACTTCAACACTTGAAGACTTCGCTATACGGCACACAGGGCAAACATCTATGAGCCCTTCACAAACTTTGCAGAGGCACAAGTGTCTACATGGAAATAACAAGATGGAAGCTTCATTGATCTTGCAAGCTCTGCAAGTCATCTGCTTTTTCAAGGAGATTGAATTTGCAGAACCGTCCACAAGGCGCATGTGGTTTTGGTTAGCATAAGAGGCTGCAGTGTCGACCTCACTGTCCCCATAACCTTCCTTGCCGTGCATCGCTCCTTGTGCCATTACCTGCTCCAGATTGCTTTTCAGAACATTAACTACAGACTCATTATATTTTGTTCTGCAGTGCCAGGAATGGACTTCCATGCTAACTTGCTTTATTCTCTCTACTAGATCCTTGTTCTTGCGGTTTATGTTTTGCAGTTGAAGCTCCTTCTCATGTAGCTTGCTGCTAATTCCTTGTTCTATGGAACTCAGCAATGAAACTGTATGTCTTTGCCCCAATTCTCTCACACCTTTTATGAAACTTTCTTCCTGTTAAAAACAAACGAGGTAAGCACAAAGGATGAAAGCCAGCAGCAGCATTAAAGCATGTCACAAGCTAATTATTACTACTCGTATTCTTGTAAATGTAGAATGCAAAAGGTCTCAAGGTCTCATATCGGATACATTATGACTATTCTTTGGATTTTTCCTATCCTAACTCATTAGTTAGGCTACTACTGATGCAAGATTGTAGACATTAACAAGACAGTTGGACGTGTGCAGAAAAAGTCCAGGAGGGAAGATGTTTTGTATAAAAGATGGGGATTTAAAAAAAAAGGGGGGGGGTATTATTATACCATTTCCCTCGATAAGAATTAAGAAAGGGGAACCACTTTTACCTTCATGGAAAATGATGCATGAATTGGATGTATTACAAAGGGCATCAGAAGGAAGGCAGAAGTTTCTGGTAAATTTGGCTGACGAAAAACAAAATTTCAGTAGTACACCAACAGAGAGAGTATGGAGTTGAATAGCTAAGGAGTAACTGGCACACTACTATACATGAAGTGTATGGGCCAAGTGGCAGTATGCTAGACATATGTGCATGATAGCAGGCATCAATATTTTGACATGAAATTATTACCTGCAGTCTAATATAGTGATCTAAATCCCCTTTCTGCAAATTAATCTCTGCTTTAAGATCATCACCGAGAGACAACGTCACAGGGAGGGTGGCTGTATTACTTTCACTTGTACAAGTAACAGAAGAGTTGTGTTCATCTTCCTCACAAGATAGTTTCAATCCAATTGATACATGATTAGGATTCAGAATGATTCCCGATTTACAGGCATCATATTGGCTGAAGTTATTACTTGATGATAATTGATGCCTTTTCTGTCCGGAAATGGATTCTGTCTCATTGACTCTTTTAGCAGGCTGGCCAACGATTGCTGTCTGCTGATTGCTGGTGTGATTTGTGGAGACCCCAAAGCACCCAACCGGATCTGTGACAGATTGAAACTTCACTAGGTGATCAGACCAGCCATGTAACTCTCAAAAAAGAGGTGTAAACACAGTAAATTTGTAATTAGTAATTAGCAAAGTGCACATTAAGAAGGCAAAACTCAAGGAGTTTAATTGCAGTTTATTGATAGAACAATAGAACAATATTGTCATGGGAAAAAAGAAAAAAAAGAAAGAAATCAAAGACCTCTCTCTATTCCAATTTCTTAGATAAGTACCCCCATTAAATAAGCAACGGAGACTTAGAACTTATTGACTAACTTCATCTGAGAAGCATGCATCAAATCAAAACACGCAGACTTATTTTAGGAAGATCAGGAACCAGGAATCCATTAAGCACAAAACAATCTTCCATGACCGCACAGTGGGACAAAAGAATAAAGAGGGAAAATGTAAGTAAGCTCTTCTCGAATATCAACGCCATGAAATGTAATGACAACCTAGCATAACAATGTCAAAGTTTTGTGACCTTTAATGCAAAGCAGCACTATAAAAAAATAAGACGCGATTAGTCTGCAGAAAAACTCACAATCCCCAAGTAGCTGCAGCTGAGGCAATGCATTAACATCATCCAAGATGTGGTTTTCGCCAAAGGAAATTGGAACCAAAGGATTGCTGTTATTACCTCCAAACATGTTCCTGAATTGATCCGAGCAAAAAAACTGAAGTTATCACCATGTGCATTAACCATAATAAATATGCGATCACAAATGGAATCCAATCTCAAGCACTTTCAAGCTATCAATAATAGACAAAGCCCTTTAAAATGTAATGCTTTTGGAGAAAGAGAACAATCAAATAAATTACATTAAACATTTTAAAAAGAGGAATAAATTCCCTATAAAAAGAATTATAATTTTATCTAAACAGAATAAGATTGATACAGTATGCAAATACAGAGTAGGAACAAAATAGAGATCAGACTGGGGGACAAAGAAAAAACCCATTTTGAGCCTCTTCTCAGCACAAGAAGATCAATATCTATATAAATGGATCAGAAAAATAAAAACAAAGTTGACTCAAAGCGCTTGAGCAAAACACAATCATCAATCCATTCATAAAACTAGTTAAAAGTTGGGAGCCGACTGTTTACCTGAGCTGAAAGCGGCTAGATACTGAGAGAGAGACCGATCAAGGAAGTGAAAATGTGAAAGAGAAAAGATGGGGAAGAGAAAAGGAAGCAATTTTGTTTCTTGATATTGTTAGAAGTGATGATGATGAGAAGGGAGGAGGGTAGAGAGGCTGTAGTTGTTGTTGTTCAGAAAAAAACTGAGGATGCCATATGTACAAGTACTTGTTCACGTTGTTGGTGGTGGTGTTGACATTTTGTTGGTGATGTACATTGCCTTTTACCGCGTCAGCTTTCATTCTTTTCTTCTTCTTTTTTTCTTTTTTTTTGGTTTTTGGCAACATCTGGCTGTTTGCTCTTTGGACATTATCAAATTCTAGATGCTGAAAGAAGGGATCAAATTCTGGCCTTAAAGCCATCACATCGCAAATTGAAGCCCAAATTCTAGCCGAGATGAATTCAAAGAGGGCAGCCATGAAACTAACGTATTACAAAACCTTTTCTTTTTTCTTTTTTTGACTGTGGACACACACGGCTTTGAAATGGGTGTGGATCGTGGAGAAAAGCTCACGCGTGATACTTGGCTTCTATTGAACGAAATCGTTTTAGGCATCAATCACACGCACATACTTAAGAACTCAAATCATTTTTAATATCGGTGAAAAAATATCTGGGAAACAAATAAAAAAATTAACCAACCAATCTTTGATTAAATAAATATTAAAGAATAAATAAAATAAAATAAGAGCGAATAAAATACTTGTATTTAATCAATTAATTAAATTAAATTAAAATATAGATCTTTAAAAACAAAAGCTAAATTTAACCAAAAAAAAGACCAAAGACAACCAAGATCATTTTCAAAACTATTGAAAAATCCTACATGCAGTAAATAAAAAAAAATTAATAGAGTCTGGTCTCTAATTTAAAATAAGCTTAAAAAAACCAAACAAATTCGAGCGATCCTCTTAAACATGGGTTAATTTTTAAAACTCGCACTTATGAAATCCTAGATCAGTGCTCAATCAAGAAACTTAATTCCTAGTCAATTTAATGTTGAAGGCTGAAATTAGAGAAAAAATCAAATTAAAAACATTGCCAAAGTAAAACAAAAATAGCAATCAAAAGAATGAAGATCAAATTTAAAAAGAAAAATAAAATATAAAAAGGATGAAATTGTAAAAAAAATCAATCTAAAAAATTATCTTAAACAAAACAAATAACACTCAAAAAATACAGACCAAATTAGAAAGATGAAAAAATTTATGGAGGTGAAATTGAAAATGAATTTTAATTTTATAAATTATCCTAAATAAAACAAATAATAATAAAAAGAACATATACCAAATCCAAAAGAAAAAAAATTTAAGGTGTAAACCCCGGCTAAGAGAAATAAAATATAAGACCTTGAAATTTTCTTAGATAAGGAGTGGTTTTGAATAAAAAATTTGAATTGAATTAAAAATGTACTAGAGACTAAGTAAGGAACCAATCGATCGATTTATTTAACAACCCCAAA
>Ga0325411_1004734_pt1 | contig 15217 bp, 13 predicted proteins | sample PopdelMetagenome_13_FD_206181 | JGI IMG/M metagenome (GOLD analysis project Ga0325411, IMG submission 206181) | Populus deltoides microbial communities from Bellville, Georgia, United States - Xylem-PdIQD-R4 | ecosystem: Host-associated > Plants > Phyllosphere > Stem > Wood/Secondary xylem... | reverse complement strand
ATAAAATACTATTTATAACACAATTACAAAAGAAGCTTCAAATAAAGTATTCAATTCTAGTTGTTTTATAGGTTACATATACATGGGTGATTTTCCGGGAAAGAGATAGTAAGGGGCATTACATTAAATTATTTTTTATGAAAGAAACAGGTCTTGGTCTTCGTTAACTAAAATTAATTTAAACATATTTTAATGCTGAAAAAAATATTTCAAAGTTTAAATAATTTAATAACTGATGATTCATTTAAAATCCAATAAAAAAAAATTGATCTCAACATATAAATTTCTTTCTAAAACTATATCTTATTAAAATAAAAAAAAGTTTTTATTAAAAAGCAACTGCAGGAATAATAAAAGGTTTTAGCGTACAAGTGGGAGCAGGAACTTTCTCCCACTTTGAACGCCACCGCGTTCACGCGTGGAGCTCCTATCGTTATTTTTGGGTCCGTTTGTTTCTATATTTTAAAAGAATTTTTAATAAAATTTAATTTTTTTATTTTTTATTAACTTTAAATTAATATATTTTTAGTGTTTTAAAATTATTTTAATGTACTGATGTCAAAAATAATTTTTAAAAAATAAAAAAAATATTATTAACATATATTTTGACATGAAAAACTATTTGAAAAGCTATTTTGTTTATAAACTATATATCCAATGGTAAATAATTTTATTTTTTATTTTTAACAAATGGGAAATAAATATGAATAAAGTAACCTAAAACAAAAAAAAATAAAAAATTGAGTCAGCTTTCTCAAGGTCCACCACACAAATAACAATAACAATAATAATATAAAATAAGGTGGTGGGTGCTTGACAGAACCCCATCTCTTAAAAAAAAAAACAAAAACCCTACAAAATGACAAATTGACTTAAAAAAAGAATTCAACTATGAAATGTTCTTTTCAAAATTTATAAAAAAATAAAAATATTAATCTACTTTTTTTTGCCACTATGATTGAGTTGTGATCGAACAACTTTTTATTAAAATTTATTTTTTAATATTTTTGAATTGTTTTAATGGGTTAATGTTTAAAATAAAATTTTAATAAATAAAAATATTATTTTAATATATTTTCAAATAAAAATTCTTTAAAAAATAATATTAACCAATCTAACAAGCAGCAGCTCTAAATAAGAGATAGTGTGCTCGTGATTTTAGTGGATTAAATAGAGGGATTAAAATGATTGAAGTTACAAACTCGAGGGACCAAATAAATTCCTTTTTTCCCAATTTGTTTTTTATTCACTCGATCTTTTATAAAAAAAGAAAAAGCAAAGCCAAAGACAACACAAGCAACTAAGAGAAACATCCTATGTTTCAACAAGCCAAGTTTTCAACTCAAGCAGTTCTTTTCTCAGAAGCCAAATCTTTCCATGGATACAGAAACTTCGCCGTAAGGACTCGCTCACAAACCAATCTTTTCCTACAAGAAATTGACTAGAAAACTAAGCTTATATTTATATCTCATATGGCTAATCGTATTTTCTTGGTGACCATCCAATATTGGCAGGTTTGAGACTAGTGAGATGCTGGCCGATTTCTTGGCTTCCACACCATTGCTATCCGAGTCATGGAGGTTATGCAATCTCGCCACAGCAAACTCACCACAGAGTTTCGTAGTTGATCAGGTCGGAAGTATTGGGTATGTGGCCTTTTCCGGCACCCTATTTGTATCAGGCTCAGACCCCAGTTTCAAGAATTTGGTTCGTTTGCCAGTACATGATGTTGCTGGCAATGACCTTTTTGTTCCTTTACATGACCAAAATGAAGGGGAAGAGCCTGTCATGGTGCAAGGTGCCTTGCTGAGGATTTTCGAGAATATATACAGCGACCCAAGTTTTCAAAACCAGGTCAGTTTTCTTCCACGGTGATCTTCCTTGATATACGTGGTGTTGATTAATTATATGCTGTGTGGTTGGAAAGAAAATCAGAGAAAATATAACTGTTCTGTTTGTTTGTTAACGTGTATTGATTTGGAAATACATCAAAATCATTTCAATGTATTTTTTTTAAAATATTTTGAAAATTAACTGTTATTACTGTACTCTCGTACAACTAATCTCTCGCAAGAAAATGGAAAAAGAGAAGGTAATAAAGACAGTAATTCTGGCTATCTAAGGACAGTATCTTTGGATGATAAGGTGAGTTGAGTGAAAAAGTTAAAGGCTATAATCATAAGAAGAAAAGGCAAGAATGAATGGATGTCATGTCATGTACATTTTCTCTGAGCGTGTTTGACAATGTGGTTGCGGTTGCTTTTTAAATAGCTTTTCGTGCCGAAATACATGTCAATGATGTTTTTTTATTTTTTAAAAATTATTTTTGACATCAGTACATCAAAACGATCCAAAAAGTACAAACCGCACTCAATTTTAACAAAAAAAAAAAAATTCAAAATTTGACGAAACACAGTTGCAAACACAATGCCAAACACACCTGCTAGAAGGCCAAGCTGTTCTTTCCCATTAGGGCACAGAGAAGAGTTGGGATTTCACCCCCTCATCTTCTTACCCTTGTAGAGAAAACAAAAACTTTCTTCCATTCATAATCCTGCATTTTCTTTGATTTTCCTCCCATAAAAGATGGAATCTTTTCATGGCAGAGAAGAAACTTTGAAAACCAATCTGCTTCCTTAATTTCGCCATGATTTTCTTGCCTTCCCACTTCGCTTTATTTATTTTCCCCACATCACCCGCAGACCAGTGGGAAATCATTGACGGCACTACCATGTTCATCATTGCATCTTCGTTCAATAATCTGTACAGAAAGGAAGTCTCCAATTTAATAATTCTGTGTGGGCCATCCAGTCATTACACACTACTCCTCAAGGAATCACATGTTTGTTTCATCGCTTTATTTTAGGGTCACGATTTTACCCAATTGCCTTTTACATTTGGGTCGGGTCGGGTCGGGTCGGGTCGGTTTGATGGTGGGGTTAAAATTATATTTGACGTATATTATAATTTTAAAAGTATTTAATTAATTAATACATAATAATTTTATATGGTTCTACTTAAATTTCTTTTATTGAAATGTGAATTATAAAAAAACTATAATTTATAACTTTTTTTCACTTATCTTTTCACATTGCAACCTTAAAGACTATAACCACTCTTGTATATCAAAAGATTTCAAGGACCAAAACAAAGAGTTTTAAAGTTTAGAGAGCAACTTATATTTTATCATATTTAGGATAATAGGGGGCATATGTAAATTTCAATGACACCTTTAATTGATAATGAAGATTATTGCTTTCAATTATGAAATAAAACTATTTTTTAAAACATTAATTAAAGCTAAACTGTATTGATATTTAATTGTATCTCTATACACAGATTACCGTGCATTACTATAATCAAATTACCATTTTATTTTTGAGTGACTTAAATTTAAGCCTTTGATCTGGGAGTATTTTTGTCATTTTTCCTGGTTCAGTGATCTTTAAAAGATTTTTTGGGAATGTACGCGTCTTTTTAATTTTTTAACACAATAAAAATACTCTTTTACCCCTCGAGTCAATAAAATTTAGGAATTGTTGAGCAATGACTTTCTTGGCTTTTCATAATATTCATAACAACTAAAATACATCTTTGCCCCCAATAAAAAAAAAGGGCTGCTAGACAAGGATATTTAACATTTTTTCAATTTTTATGTATAGTAAAATAATGTTTTTAGCTTTAGAAAAGACAAAAAAGAAGCTTTGTCTTTGGCGGTATTTTGATATTTTCATATGAGTATTTTGTGTAATTAAAAAGACCATGAGGGCTGTTTTGGTATTTTCATGTTTTATTTCAGTCCCCATTCTTTTAATTTTTTATTTTGTTTTGATTCTTTTTATAGTTTCACTCCTCCTAAATCCATTTCTATTTTTTATTGGTGTTTCAGAATCCATCCTCTTTGTTTTGATTTTTGATTTTGATCATTTTCTCTTTTGTTTGAGTTTTATTTGTTTACTATTTAGTTTTTCAATTCTAATTTGTGTATATTATGTTTTTCAATTTGATCCTTCTACTTTTGATTTTTTACTTTTTTCTCTTGGTCTTTTTTTCAAAGTTCTTATAGTTTTTAATTTTATACTCTTCAAATCAAATTTATAGTTTTTTTTTCAATAGTAATAATATTGTTTTTCAAATTTAATAATAATAATAATAATAATAATAATAATAATAATAATAATTGTAATTGTAATTTATAATTTTACCTTTCAAATAAAATTTATGTTTTTTTTCAATAGTAATTTTTTTTTAAAATTTATTATTAATAATAATAGTAACAGTATTAGTAGTAGCAACAGTAGCAGCAGTAATATAGTAATAGTAACTATGATTGTGATAATAATAATAATAATAATAATAATAATAATAATAATTGTGGTTATAACAGTAATAATAATAATGATGATACTAATAAGATTATATTATAACAATAGTATAAACAATAACAACAACAACAACAACGATAATAATGATAATGATAGTGATCACGATAATTATACTAATAACAATTATAATATTACTTATTGATAATAGTAGTAATGGTGGTAGTTGTAATAATAATAACACTATTAGTAATGATAATAATAACAATGAAAATAACAATTGTTATAATAATAACGATGATAATTCATCATTCTATGTTATATTTGTTGGGAATTGAGTTTCATTATTTTTTTATGGATGATATTTTTGATCTAATATTCTGGATTATTGGTTCAAAAAGTTTACATGGCCTGACGTGCTTTTATTTTTCGCTTTATTTTTATTTTATTTTATCATTCAACATTAATTTTTGAAAATAAAAAAAGATCATCCAAGTTTCCTTTAAATCTGTTAAATAAACCAATTTACATTGAGTTAGCTCTTAAAGATTTATCATCTTGCCTTAATTTATACCATTGCAAAAAAATCTTTGTGTTTTTAATAACTTTTTTGTACATTTTTAAAAACATGGTTCGGCTTACAATGAAACGCGGACAAACAAACTAGTACATATATAAAAGTTAATCACAAAGGAATTTACTGTAATTCTTTTTTCCTTAACAAATTCAAGACATTCATTTTTGTTATACTGGTGGTGATATTGATTAATCGATGATGATTTCCATTGATACCACTTTAAAGAATATTATTTTTTTTCTCAAGAATCTATTGAAATAATTTCCTAAACATGATATTATAATTTCGTTAAACTTTACATTAAGATGATGTTGGTTGGAGACAACATAGTTGACCAAGTACTATTCAAGTCAACCTATAATAATAATAATTATTATTATAATAATAACAATAATAATTTATTATTCAATGTTATATTTATTAAGAATTGAGTTTCGCTACTTTTTCATGGATGATTTATTTTATTTAAAATACTGGATTACTGGTTCAAAAAGTTTACATAACTTGACGTTCTTTTTTATTTTTCACTTTATTTTTTTAATTTTATTGTTTAATATTGACTTTTGAAAATATAAAAAAGGTTATCCAAATTTCATTTAAACTTGTTAAATAAATCAATTTATATCGAGTTAGTTCTTAAAGATTTGTCGTTTTGCTTGAGTTTATAATATTACAAAAAAAAATCTTTGCGTTTTTAATATTTTTTTGGTTTTTAAAAATATAGTCCGGCCCTCATTTTCACGGGCAAACGAAAATTCACTGCAATTTTTTTTCTTAACAAATTCAATTAAAATATTCATTTTGTTATAATGGTGGTGATATTGATTAATGGATGATGATTTCTATTGATTCCACTTTAAAGAATAATATAATTTTTTTTCAATAATCTAAGTTTTTAAATTGATATTAAAATTTCTTTGGTATTTAGATTAAGATGATTTTAGTGGGAGACAACATAGTTTACCAAGTACTATTCAGGTCAACCTGTAATGCAACTTTGGAGAAGCTTGAACTTCTAGAATTGTTAACTCTTGAGAAAGCTCACAAAAAGAAAAGAAAAAAAGAAGCAAGGATTTCTATTGGTTGAACAAATCCTTTTACTAATAATTTGTAGAATATCACGTTGTTTATCTTCAAGAATAAACATGTGTATGCAGATGTCTACGCTAATGCAGACAAGTCAGTCAATTATCTTCGCAGGCCATTCCATTGGTGGAACAACTGCCTCTCTTGCTGCTCTTTGGCTCCTTTCTTACCTTCAATCCAATTCTCCAAACCTCTCAGTTCTGTGCATCACCTTTGGCTCTCCATTGCTAGGCAACGAGACCCTTTCTCGTGCCATTCTTCGCGAAAGATGGGGTGGCAAATTTTGCCATGTTGTATCAAAGTATGACTTGATGCCACGGATACTCTTTGCTCCACTAGATCCCATAGCTCCCCTCATAAAACCCCTATTACAGTTTTGGCACTTGTATATGACTTCTCCACATCTTGGATTGCTTGCTGTCCAACGAAATGATGAATACGAGGCTAAGATTTTCCAGTTTGTGTCAGTTCATTTGGGAAGGTTAGTAGAAGCTGGGGAAGAGGCAGTGACAGGAGTGTTTAGGCCATTTGGGAACTATTTTTTCTGTTCTGAAGACGGAGCAATTTGTGTGGACAACGTGGAATCTGTTATTAAAATGATGTATTTGTTGCTCGCAACGGGGCCTAGCTATAGCATTGAGGATCATCTCAAGTATGGTGATTATGTAGAGAGAATTTCCTCACAATTTTTGGAGAGGAAAAGTTCCATGGAAGGAGAGCTTCCTGAATCAAGCTATGAAGCAGGAGTTGTACTGGCATTGCAGTCATCGGGAATTGCCAGTCAGGTAATGCTTTCTATTAGAATTAGTGGTATTCTTTTGGCTTTGTTCTGCTATAATATATTTTAAGAGAAGTGGAAAAGCTTTCTTAAGTCATTCCTTCTTGAATCAATGCACAGGAACCAGTCGCAGAGCGAGCCAAAGATTGCCTAAAGGCAGCAAGGCGAATGGGTCGTACACCAAACCTAAACTGTGCCAATCTGGCAATTAAGTTGTCCAGAATCAATCCTTACAGGGCAGAAATAGAATGGTATAAAGCGTTGTGCGACCGGTCTGATGATCAGATGGGTTACTATGACTCCTTTAAACGAAGGGGAGCCTCGAAAAGGGACTTTAAAGTCAACTTGAACCGGCACAAGCTAGCTCAGTTTTGGGACAACGTAATCGGCTTGATGGAAAGCAATCAACTCCCTCATGATTTTCACAGACATGGAAAATGGGTCTATTCTTCACAGTCCTATAAGCTCCTTGTCGAGCCTCTGGATATTGCTGAGTATTATCGAACAGGCATGCATCACATTAAGGGGCATTACATTAACCATGGAAGAGAGAGGAGGTACCAGATATTCGATAGGTGGTGGAAAAATGTTAGAGTTGAAGAGAATAAACGGAGCAAGTTTGCTAGTTTGACTCAGGACACATGTTTTTGGGCAAAAGTGGAGGAAGCTAGGGGGTTGTTAGATGATGTTGGGAATACTAGGGATCCTAGTCATTCGGCTTTGCTTTGGGAGAAGATGGATGGTTTTGCAAGCTATGCAAAAACGTTGGTTGAAGCTAAGGAGGTGTCTATAGATGTGGTGGCAAAGAATTCGAGCTATTCTTTGTGGCTGAAAGATTATAATGAACTGAAATCGCAAAGGGAGCAATTCCGTCCCCAGTTTTCCGGTTTAATGAACAGGGAATTAGTTCCATAGATCCCATTCAAAGGCCATGATGCCAATTGCCATGCAGGATTTGTAATGAATATGTAAAACATCTTTGTAGTTTATGGTATATGAATCAATCTATACAATATCTGGATTCATGTCGTGTGCCTGTCCCTTTTGCAAAAAAATGCCTTGAAAATCTGCTGCCAGCAATTCTCCGGTGCTTGAATCGAACAAAAACAGGTAAAATTTAACTAAAAGAAAATGTAAACCCTTTTCCTTCAAAGAAAAAATAACCTAAAAAATACATAAAAAGGAGACACTGAAACTATGGGATCCCAATATAAGCATGCAAGGTTGAATTTGTGATGGCAGCTTAAACCTTCCCATTTGAAATATCAATATTTCTAACAGGTCCCTTGAACCATTTCCTTGCATCCAGCATCCACCAGAGCATTATCAAACTCAAACCAACACCTATAGCCACCGGCGCATAGTTGAAAGTATTCCAGGAAAGGGGGTAATAAGTTGGCAGAAGAAAGACTGAACAGGTATAACAAATCCACAGAAAGGCAATGATGCAAACTGGCCTCCTTGCTCTGCCTAGGTAAAACGGCCCAGCTTTGAAATTCTTCTCGTCCATTACAATTCTTGCAAAGATTGGAACTGCATAGCCTCCAACCCATCCAATTGTACATATGGAAGTTATGGCAGTGAAGACTACATTGACTTTCAAGATCGGGAGTCCAAGAAGAATGCAGATGGCTGCACATAGCCACACTGCATTTGAGGGAACCTTATGCTTTGGGTGGATTTTTCGCCAGATGGATGAAAAGGGAATTCCTTCATCTCTTGATAAAGCATACACCTGAAGGAAACAATGGCACACCCATTTGGTGTTAGATTTCGGATTCAGTCTTTTCAATTTGTATGTCAATTTTCTAGCAGAAAGAGATGAATATCATTGTCAAAATGCAGTTCTGTAAGATCACGTTCGAAGCTGTCAAATAGGTAGCACTGTGAAGTCTTGAATCTTGAATCTTGATAAAGCTACAAGCCTACAAGAACTCAACTACTTACCACTCTAGCTGCACTGGTGGTGATTGAGAGCCCACCGAAGAAAAATGAGCCCCATATGATGAACAGTAAAACGATTGCTCCAGCAGAATTATGATATCTTCCTTGGAATGCATCATAGAGTATTTGAGCTGGCACAAATGCACCTGCAGTCTCATTGCTTGGATCGTATAGGTAGCCAAAATCCTGAAGAAGAGTTGCAAGTAGAGTTTAGATTTTAGACTTCAGCTGAATCCCACCAACAAATTCCTTGAGGTGAGTGGGATCTAAACTAAATAACTTCTGATGATGACAACAATATTACAACGTCAAAGTGGAAATACTGACTAACAAGGAAAGAAATTACAGGAATCAGAAGGGCAGTTGTACGACTAGCCAAACATACCTGAATACTGAAAGTAAGGGCTAGGATATAAGCCCAGCCAAATACCGTAATGATCCCAATGCTAGAAAGAATTGCAATAGGACCATTTTTATCTGCACCTTTAGTTTCCTCTGTAAGATGGGCTGCTGCATCATATCCATACAAGGAATACTGACTGACAAGGAAAGATAGAACGACTACGTAAGGTTTGCTTGATATTCCTGTCGATTCAGGCGCGGTTTCAAAATGAGTGAATACATATGAAGCAGATTGTGTAGTAAGCGACACCAGAGGAAGCATTATAACTATAACCAACCCTCCAATAACCTACCATAAGAAATCAAAATCAATAGTTTTTATTTTGCACTAGAAAGAAAGAAAGGAAAAAAAGAAGAAGAAAAGGACTAGCAGTAATACGAAAAACATAAGATTTTTACCTGCCACCATATTGAAATTACATCAATGAAGGCTATTACTTCCAATGCAAATGTGTTGAGCACTGCCCATATCAATGTGAGGCCTATGTACATGCATAAGAACAACCATTTAGGTGCAAAATATCCTCCATCTTTATTTGTTCCGGTGCACAATAAGATGATACTCTGCAAAGTTTGTGAACCTGCATATGCCTTCCAAACCAAGTAAAAGAATCAACATCTCAATCTCAGTTCTTAAAGGTGAGAGTCCACCGAACAGAAAACTACCTGTGTACCGATGCCTGCGACTAGCCCTATGGTCTCAAGCCAAGCACAACACCATGATGCAAACGGTCCCCATCTGGGACCTGCTAAATGAGCTGCCCAAAAATAGAGAGACCCGGTTGTCTGTTTAATTTGCATCCAAGAGAATGTTAGGTCTCTAAAACTTGCATCTAAAGTATGCATAGTTTAATCAGGCATGAAACTTTCAGAAATTCCTTCAATTTTATTCTGAGAAATTACTGCCAAAATATCCCAATCAAGGAGATCACTTTCCTCTCATAGTCATAAACATGTATATATTCTTAAAACTAACACGCTTTTTATAGAAGAAGCATTAAATTCACAGATTTAGAATTTGATTAGGAAAAGACTTGCATAAACAACAACTGAAACATAGAATCGTTAAGAATAGACTAGGAAGTTTAGAAGGAACAAACTGGAAAAGAGGAACAGATCTCAGCCATTGCAATGCCAACAAACCAGGTGAAGAAAGATACAACCACCCATCCCCAGACAAGACTTGCAGGACCTGCATATAGAAGGCTTGAACCATACAGGGGAGTAATCCCTGTGAAAAGGGTCATTGTTGAAAATGATATTGCAAGAGTTTTGAACAAAGTCTGCAACAAATAAAAGGAAAAACACAGTAAGTACATCTGCAAATGATAAAAGAAAATCTAATAAAACCCCATCAAAAGGGTAAGATTTTTAGCATCCCATCAACAAGAGAGAACAAAAACCTAGCAAAACATGCACAAAAGAAGAGCAAAATCTAAGGTTATTATACAAAGAGGAATCAAGGTTCAAGAATACCATTTCTCTTCTGAGCTCTTGCTTGTATCCCAGTTCATTGAGTCGCTTCTCCCCGGGATCCATTTCTTGGACTTGTGCTGCCTCTGGTCGTCTAAATCCCATTCCACCAAGATAGTATCTCCAATTTAGGTAAAGATGAAACTGAGCAAGTTATATGAAACTTTCTCCCACCAAGATAGTATCTCCAATTTAGGTAAATATGAAACTGAGCAAGTTATATGAAACTTTCTCCCTTCATTGAAGGTTTCCAGAAAGGGTTGACTTATGCTTGCTTCTACCAAGATAGTATCTTTTTGGCTTTAATTTAAGCATATCAGTCCATGTTTGCTGCTGCCATGTTTGAATTTTATTTATTGGCTCTCCCTCCAAGCAAATATAATATCAGCTGCATATCCCTATTCCCCCGCAACCTAGTATCCAGTTTCACATTTCACATTCAACGATTCTTATATTATATGGGTGTCAAGACAAGTATAAGCATAGAGCGGTTCTTTTCTCTGATGAAATAAGGTTGGCAACATCTTGACAGATCCGATCCAGAGTGGACCATCTGCTCAATACATGGGGTGACGAACATGGCAGGCAGGGGATACCATTGAACATCACTAGTTTGCATTTCTTTCGAAAGTTTGACTTTCATGTCGTTCAGTTAACGAACTCAAAGCATTGATTGTTCAAACTCAGTAAATGGTAGGTATGGGGACCCATCAAATAATTCCTGAAAGCTGGGGTCCGAAGCTCTAATCCCACTTGAAGAAACATCTGCTTGGTAATATGAACAAATGGGAAACCAAATCGCTTTATCATGGGAGATGGACTCGCTTTGGATCATTTTTCTCCCAGAGAATCAGTAAGCACATGCACTTTTAAGGATTTGACTTAGTCCACAAACTTTCTTTTTTTTTATGCTGCTGTTGTACAGGACAAAATCTTGTTAAGGGTATCGATCAAGACAAATGAGCAAGCAAAGCCACTTATATATTATCATACTCCATGCCGGCAACCCCATCTCATCTGAACCATTAAAGGTCTACTGAAAAGTGGCTATCTTGCAAAGACAAATCATCTCGATATTTGAAACATTGACCAAATTAAAAATAGCAGTGGTTCCTATGTCCCTTTTAAGAGTGCTGAGCTTGTTACGTTTCTCCAACTGCAGACATTCAGAAGCACCCTTGGTGGGAATGGGATGCCAAGAGCAAGCCAAAACTCGGTCGTGGCTCAAAAGTCAAAACTAGTTTGTCATGATACTAATAATACTATTAATAATATTAATAATTATGAAAATAATAATAATAATAATAATAATAATAATAATAATTATTATTATTATTATTATTATTATTATTATGATTATAATATTAATAATAGTGATGATTGTAATAATAGTAATAATAATAATATTAATAATTGTAATGATGATAATAATAATTGTAATAACAATGATAATAATTATAATAATAAGCAAAATAATCTTGGAATAATATGTTTTGGTATATAGTTATTTTTCTCATCAATGGAACCCTCTCAGCGGAAATTTATATTCTTTTTTCTTATAGTGGTTTTTCATTTAGTCTTTTAATTTCAATTTTTTATGTATTTTTTTTATTGGATCCTTATTTTTTGGATTTTTCCCTTAATTATTTTATAAAAGTTTTGTTGGTTTTGATATCACCTCTTAATCTGGTTTATGATGTATTATTATTTTTTATTTTTTTGAGTTATTTTTCTTTTCAATTAAACCCTCAAATTGGAAAAAAATAGTTGCCCTACAATTTATTTTTATTTTCACCTTAATTTTTTTAATTATCATATTTTATTTTAGATTTTTTTGTGCAATTAATTTTTTTTTCTGATTATGTTCTTGGTTTATTAACCCGGTTTAATTTTTTTTATTTTTATTTATTTAATTTAGTGCTTCTATTATTTTTTTCCCAAGATATCATGATATTTCTTGAAAAATTACATTTCTTGAAAAAAGATCACCGACTAACATCATTGTCTAAACGTTATTTTTTTTTCCTAAACACACTTGCAACATTTAAACATCGTTTTTCACTAAAAAAACCGTTTCCATCTCTTTAATATCATTTTTTTTTTTTTGAAAAATAAGGACCCGCACAGCGGGCCCATGCTTAAGTATTCTGCTAGGTAGGCTTTGAGCATGGCGGAGATGGAGTCCTCCCAATTTTCAGAGGTACGGCCAGTATCATGCTCAAGAAAAACAAACAATACAGATAAATCTTCTGGTTTGATGTTGAAACTTCCAGGACCACGAGCATTGACATAAAGATCTTCAATATCAACCTCATTCTAAAAAATTGCCCATAGACTGAAAATGTATTACAGATTACAAAGACCAACAGGCATAAGCCTGGGGAATCTCAAGAATAAATAAAATAATAAACAAATTGAACAGCTATAATATTCTACTCTACTTTCCACTGCTCCAGGACAATTGACAGCATCCATAACGTTGCAAAGAAGTTCGGAATGGATATTATCAATGATCCTTAAAGAAGAAGATATCCTTGTGTTATAGAGAGAGAGGATTCATTTCTTTGAGGAGTTGCCATGTCGTTTAATCGGCAAGGTTTGGTGACTTCATTTTTTATATAAATCTTGCATGAGACAAATGCAGAAGTTACCTTAAGCTTTGAAGGTTCAAGAAAGAAGCGTGTACTCTATCCAGCAACTGCCCCAGAAGAGTGGGCTAGTCATGTCATTGTTGCTGCATCAAATGAATGAATCACTTCTTCCAAAATTGTTCGGGTATCAGTATCCAGAGGACTCTCTGGCTTGTCTGAATGGGCAATATTTAAGAGGTAAAGCTTCTTAGAGGACACAAATGCAGCTGAGAAGATCCTCTTCATCCCTCCCCTTGTGCTGTCAACCTTGTACTCGAATTCATATACTTGCAGACCTCCATGGCCTGATCTCTCAGCCACTGAGATAACCTCGGCATCCTTTGTGCTTTCCTGTAGAACAAGAGAAATTATAGTCACCAAAGCTTTGAACTCCCTCGAATTCATTTAGTTGAAAAATTGTAGCAATAGATGAACATGCCTAAGCACAACAATAAAGAGACAACGGGTTTTCTAATTGTTTCTCCACGCATAACTACAACATTATTGCTTAAAAATCAATCTCTTCCCTGAAAATAGCAGCAGGACAAAAAAAAGAAGACATGATAAAATAGCAGCAGATAAAAATTTCAGGTTACTGGACTATCGAATCTCAACAAAGAAGCTTGATTTCTAACCTTTCACATCAAAAAGTAGCGTTCTTCTACTACTCATCCTCATTCATCCAATTTTCAATGACATTCTAACTTTATTTTAGCAGTTTTTACCAAAATCGACCAAATTCAACACAGATTCCAACCAAAAGCATCAAAATTCAGAAAATTTACCAAAATCAGCATTGCATAGAGAAGATTTCCATCAAACATTACATTTAAAAACAACACTCACTTTTTTCTTTTCAGCTTGTATAAGCTTGTCAGCCACAAATTGAGGACTCCCAAATTCACCAAGACTAGCGAGACGAACTGGGGTCACCACAACACCAATATTGTTACTCCCTTTATTCACTTCTTCAAACAGCACTGTTGCCCCAGCTTTATCCACCTAATTCACACAAAACTAACCCTATTCTTTCAAAACAATAAATTAAAAAAAGTACTTATATTTAATAAGTTAAGTACTTACAGAGAGAGAAGGAAGTACCTTAACATATGAAGAGGGTGTAAGGAGTGTGAAACCCTCCTTGGAATCAGTGTATCTTGCAAGCTCCAATTCTTGAGCCAAGATGGAGTTGTTAGACAAGTTTGGTAATGACCCATTTATGAGGAGAGCAAGAACCGAGAGGTTTAGCTTTCTTCTCTTGCTTGAACCAAGTGATAGTATTAGTGTTTCATTCTGAGGGTCATTGATGCTTTCTGGGTTTTGTTTTTGGTTTGAAAAGGAAGCTTTTGTCAATGAAGTCATTGAAGAGAAGGTTTTGGGAGAAAAAAGTTTGAGAGTGTGGTTTTGTTGGCAAGGATTGTGGCTTGTGAAAGAGAAGCTGACTTGCAGTGCCATTGGAATTTGGAAATGGAAATGATAAGGGACTTCTCTCATCCACACCATTATACGACGTCTACTTCCATCAATTACTAGCTATACGCCCTTGCTTGGCTTCGGCTTACTGCATTACCGTACCGGGTTGAATTAATTTTTGTAACATAACAAAAAAAATTATTTGATATATTTACTAAATTTAATTTAATAAACCAATTTTAAATTTTTTTATTTGATTTTTTTTTTAGTTTGAATTTAAAATTAAATTATAAAAAAATTATTTTCAATATAACTCAGTCAACTTGATAAATATAAAAACAACTTACTTACCAATAAAAAAATTTTAAAAGATAGAATTAAAAAAAATAAAATTAATAAAAAAAAGGAAAGAAAGCCATTAAAATAAAACAGGCAATTCAAAGGTGACATTTGCTTGTAACCTTGCCAAAGATTTTCACATTATCTGAGAAATGGAAAATATTTTCCATGATGAGGTTCTGGTCCCTATTATTCATGCCCTCACAAAGGCCCTTTTAAATGGGCATTCTTTGTTGGAAAAAAGATGTCTATG
>Ga0325411_1004733_pt1 | contig 15221 bp, 15 predicted proteins | sample PopdelMetagenome_13_FD_206181 | JGI IMG/M metagenome (GOLD analysis project Ga0325411, IMG submission 206181) | Populus deltoides microbial communities from Bellville, Georgia, United States - Xylem-PdIQD-R4 | ecosystem: Host-associated > Plants > Phyllosphere > Stem > Wood/Secondary xylem... | reverse complement strand
GTAAATAAGATGATTAATATGATCATGTTGATAATTTATAAAGATTTTATACTTTACTTATCTCTAATACTATTAGTGGATCCTCTAACCTTGACATTTGTTTTTATCATTGTTTAATCTTCACATTAATCTTACATCTCAAAGTCCTCTTTAACTCATCATCACCACCATCATCGTTGTTGTTGTTGTTGTTGTTGTTGTTGTTTATAATTTATATAGTTCACCTCCCTGTGGTTCGATCCCAGTCTTGCCGGGTTATTTATTACTTTGACACTCCTGCACTTGGGATAAGACATTAACTCTTTGATCGTGTCAAGAGGGGGGCATTTTCTTCTCTTTTCCTTTAAACAAATTGCTTGATCTTTCAATTATGAGAGCTTGTAATATGATTATGAGTGATTATTGATGGATAATAAAAAAAAAAATAAAGATGGATTTGTAAGGGAAAAACCGAGTGTGGAGTAGAGAGAGAGAAACTTGCAATCATGAAAGAGAAAATTGAAATATAGGGACCATAACGATAGACCAAGTCCTTCTCGATGAATCTCTTAACTATTTTTTATGTTATATAGGCATAAAAATTGGCTTCTACCCATTTAGTGAAGTAGTCGATGGCCACCAAAATGAATCGGTGTCTATTGCTTGCTTTGGGATTGATAGGCCTTATAAAATCCAAACCTCACATATTAAAAGGCCAATATGAGGTCATATTGAACAGTGGTGTCGGAGGTGCATTATCTTATCACTATATATCTGACATTTATGATACTTTCTGACATAGTCTGCATAATTTCTCTCTATGGTCAACCAGAAATACCCTGATCTTTGCATTTGCTTTGCCATCATATGGCCATTGGCGTAGGTGGCACAAATCCCCTCGTGACCTCCTTTAAGGCTTGCTCAATCTCGTTCTCATTCAGACACCTAAGCAAAGCCCCGTCAAATGACTTTTTATATAAGATTTTTCCATCCAAGTAAAAGTTCATAGCCATTCTCCATTCTCCTCAAAGTCTTCTCATCTGTCTTAGAAACCCCTTGAGGGTATTCTTGGTGTTGGAGAAATCTCTTGAAGTCATTGTACCACGGTTTCCCATTTAATGATTCTTTAATTGTGCAACAATGAGCTTGGAGATTTCTGACTTCGATATCTACTAGATGGATCCTTCCCTCAGTAACAACTTGTGTCATTGAAGCTAGGGTTACTAAGGCATCAACAAATTGATTCTTATCTTTACTCATATGGGTGAATTTGATCTCTTTAAATTTATTGTCTAACTTTAGGAGATAATTTTGATATGGCTTTAACTTCTTATCTTTGGTTTGTTACTCCCTTTTTACTTGATAGGTGATTAACAAGGAATCCCCAAAGACTTCAAGCTTCTTAACTTTGAGTTTTAAAGTAGCTTCAAAATCAATGATGCAGGCCTTATACTCGGTTGTGTTGTTGGTACATTCAAACTGTAGCCTTATTAAACAGGGCACTATTTCTTTTCTAGGGAAATTATTACTACTCCGACCCTATTTCTTGATATGTTTACTGCTCCATCAAAGAAAAGGGTCCACCAATCACTCTCCTCACTATCATTCTTGATTACTAGCACATTTTTATTAGGGAGGTTAAAATTTAATGGCTTGTAGTCTTCCACTACATGATTGCGAGATGGTCGGCGATCACACTTCCTTTTACAAATTTTATTATCATAAAGACAATATTGTATTCAACCAACAACACTTGCCACCTTACTATTCTACTTGACAGGTAAGGCTTTTTATAGATGTACTTGAGCAGGTCCAACTTTGAAATCAACCAGGTTGTATAGTATAACATATAATGTCTGAGTCTTTTTGCGCTTCATACCTAAGCACAACATAGCCTTTCAATTGTTATATACCTAGATTTACAGTCATTGAATGTTTTGGTCAAGTATTAAATGGCTTGCTCTTTCCTTCCTGACTCATCATATTAACCCAATACATATCTCATGGTTGTTTCTATCACTGATAAATACAGGATTGAAGGCCTTCCTGGTGTTAGAGGTACTAGCAGTGTTGGGTTTTGCAAGTACCTCTTTATCTTATCAAAGGCTTCCTAACAATCATTGTCCCATACTCCAGGATTTTTCTTCCTAAACAAGTAGAAAATTGACTAACATAACACCGTCAACTGAGATATGAACCAAGCTATATAATTTAAACGCCTAAGGAAACTTCTTACTTCCCTCTTTGTCTTATGTACCGGAATTTCCTGGATGGCTTTGGCTTTATTTGGATCAACTTTTATTTATCGACCACTTACTACGAAACCCAACAATTTTCTTGTCCTTACCCCAAACGAGCATTTTGTAGGATTCAATTTCAGCTAGTATTTTCATAGCCTCTCAAAGAGTCTCCGCAATACTTGTACGTGATCTTCTTCTTTTTTTGATTTTACAAGTATATCATCCACATAAACCTCTACTTCTAGGTGTATCATATCATGGAACAGACTTCTGCCATTCTAATTTGGTTGTAGCCAGAGAATCCATCCATGAATGAAGACGTGGAATTCTTTGTAGCATTATCAACCAAAACATCTATATAAGGTAAAGGAAAGTCATCCTTTGGGCTTACCTTATTCAAGTCTCTATAGTCCACACATACCCAGATCTTGCCATCCTTTTTAGGGATTACAACCACATTAGCTACCCATTAAGGATAGTAGATCACATCTAGAAATCATGCATCTCATTATTTCTATATTTCTGATTGAGTGGTTTACTTCCCTCTACCAAGGGATCATATATACCTCTATGTTAGTGTCTAGACCAGGTATATCTGCATAAGTCTAGGCAAAAATATCTGCATACTCATGTAAGAGAGAGACTAGCCTATTTCTTTCCTCTGTTGTGACAAGAGTGCCAACCTTCAACTCTTTTTTTTTTTTGCTCAGTTCCTAAATTGATGACTTTTAGCTCCTCACTAGCAGGTTTCCAAGTTTTCTTAGAGTTTTCTATTAACCTAGTAAACTCTTTCATATCTTCTTCTTCCTATTCTTCATCACCCATTTCAATAATATTATCAAAGTTTGGCCAATTATTCTTAGTGCAATGGTTTTGTGAATCGTTGGGACTTTCAGGATTCTTGAAAGTGTAAGGTATACTCGTGTAAGTATGTTGTTTGTGAAGAGATAAAAGGATGAAAACACATTATGGACACAAGAAAACTGCATGATCTTATTAAAACAAAGGTGCTCATTTAACATAGGAAGTCTTGCAACATCATGAGCCAAATTACCAACAAGACTAGAATAAGTCAAAACAAAGAAAAACAAGTAATAACATATAACATGATCAAACAAGAGCAACTATTTTCTGAACACAATAAGAGTAGGTTCCATCTTTCAGTTCTGGTACACCTCTCCTTCAGCCAATCTTTGACAAAAGCTCTTATAGAGGGTTCATCAACGGTGTGGATGGAAAGTTGTGGCAGAACTTCATCCTTTATTTCCACCTTTACTTCCTCTATTTGTCCATCTTCTTAGTAATCTAGGGTGTTGATGTGAAGATCTGTTATGTTAGACCTAATTACTTATGCAGACCTTGAAAAAGATGCTTGAAGTGGTGGGATAGCAAGTTCATGTTCCTCTGGCTCTCTTCTAATCTGGGCAGCTCGCTTGTAATCACTTTTATTAGGATTATATCGAAGCACAAACCTTTAATCTACACACTTTAGCTTCATCACATTGATTTGGAAAGGAATCCCATTCTTTAAAAAGCATTTGGCAATAATCCTTGCTACTTTTGTGATTCTTGGCTTTCTCAGCATTGTACCCTCAGGAACCCATTCGGCATTCATGATTTAGAAGGAGTGAATATTCCCATCCCTATAGTCTTCAACCTTGATGAAAGGTATGGCCACATTTTTGATCATGGAAATTGTCTATTTAGCTTTGACAATGATCAACATCCCGTTCATGATGTATTTCAAACATTGGTGCAATGAATCCATAGCCTCCCCAATAATATGTTATAAGAAGGGTGAATCTTTATTACTTGCAACGTCACCAGGAACATTTGTGGCCCTATATACAACTCCACTTCCAAGGTCCCCACTATTTGCCTTGGTGAACCATCATATGCTCTCTCCATTATGGTAATGGGTTTCATATGCAACTCATCGACAGACTATACCTTGGTAGCATGTTCAATACAGAACCATTATCAACTAGTACTTTTCCAATTAAAATGTCTTTACACCATACTATGATGTATAATGGCTTGTTGTGCCTAGTATCGTCGAGACCCATTTCATCTTTAATGAAATACATGTAATTTAAGGCCTGGATTCTTCCTACCAAATGTTCCATAGCTTTTTGATTGATGTCTTGAGGCACGTATGCCTCATTCAATACCTTATGCAGAGCCATCTTGTATGGTTCGGAGCTTAAAATCAAAGACAACAACAATATTCTAGCAAGAGCTTTCTTAAGCTACTCGATAACACTGTGTTTCATCAGCTTCAAGAATTTGCTAGGTTTTTTTTTTCTGTGACAAGTTTGTTTATCTCTTCGGTTATGTAGACCACCTCTTTACCTTTAGCTTTCCTTTGTTTTTTTAGTTCTTTTAGAGTGAAACATCTGCCATTACGAGTTAAACCTCCGACTTCTGCTTGAAAAACTGGTGGTTGTTGGGTGCCTTGGAAGGAGTACCCGTAGTTATGTGGTATGGCATTAAAATCTCTTTTATGTGTTTTTATTGGTTTGGACAGGATTAAATTGGGTGGCCCACCTGCAGTGAACTGTACTCGTAATACTTCTTTATTAGGTGCCTCCATCATAGACATCTCTTCACTCGTTACTTTTTCAACTTAAAGTAAACCTTGGTTCATTATCTACATCACTTTGTTGCGGAAGCCTTCACACTAATTAATCAAATGGCCTTCTTCACTATGATGCTTGCAGTACTTCACGCTACCTCCTTCGTACCTTGCATTTACCATCACATGGTAAATTCTATCCATTAACACCCTCATGCTCCTTAGGTGTTCTACTTTTAGCATGTTTACTGACCCATTACTCGAAAAATGATTGGCTAGAGGGTTGGTATTTATGTTTGGGGTGTCTTCAAATGTTATCCACTTAGTTTTGATCAGTTTCAAAAACTTTCTCTTGAAGGCATTGCAAGTATGAATGCTATGTTCTGCAACGCCGACAGGGTACTTATAACTAAGATCTGGCTTATACCAGTGGTATAAGGTGGTTGTATGGGTGCCAAAGGTACAAGAGCTATTTGTCTGATGCTTAGTATCTTCTAGTACATCTTATTTAGGGGTAGCAGTAATAGAGGTAATGGTTCCTGGACTCTCTGGTAGTTCTTCTTTAGGAAACTTTCAGTTTGGTTTTTTACTTGGCTGTTTTGGGGCTCAAGTTTTCATTAATGTTGTCAACTTGCAATGAAAAGGATCAAGTGTTGTATCTTTGGAATTGGCTTTTCTTACCCTTTATAGCTATCTTCAACATGATCAACCTTTTTTTTTCACTTTAAAACCCTTTTTCTTCGTAGGTGCAAAGATTCTACCACTTTTTACTCTTTGCTCTATATGCTCTACCACTACCACAACATCAGTGAATTATTGTGCCAAACTACCCATCACATGCTCGTAGTACAACACCTTTAGCGTGTTGGCAAATAAAGTAACCATTTCTTTATCTAAGAGTGGGGGATGCACCTGTGTTGCCAAATCTCTCAACCTCTAGGTGTATTCCCTTATGTTTTCTTTGTCCTTTTTTTTCCAAATTAGACAAGTTAATTCTGTCAAGAGCAATGTCCATACTGTACTTGTATTGCTTAACGAAAGCATCTACAAGATCTTTCTATCTGCGGATCTTTGTGTTGTCTAACTTTATATACCAACTCAACGTTGCTTCACTCAAACTGTCCTGGAAAAAATGTATCAGTAGTTTCTCATCATGTACTACTTCTGTCATTTTATTTCAGTAGGATTTGAAGTGGGTAATAGGGCATTGTGTTTCGATGTATTTGATGAATTCAGGAACTCAAAACGTCTTTAGTAGTACCATGTTCAGGACTAAACACATCTTTGCAGCCTTAACTGGGTCATATAAGTCTACCCTTTTGATGACCCTTATCTAGCTTTTAGTGCTGTCTTTTTATCTTGATCAATATTATCAAATGATCTTTTCTTATGGGATTCGTTTGCGAATGTATCTACAACTGCGGGTGCTAGCACTAGTGCCGTTGATTACATGAATGTTGGATTGTGTTGGGGATCTTGAGCTTGTTCTCTGTTGCGATGTCGTGGTCAATTACCCTAGCTTAAAGCATAACACATAAGATAGTATAGAGTAAGCAAGGGGTCGATCCCACGAGGAAGGTTTACGTCAGATTTTCATGCTAGATGATATGTAATTTGGGGGAGTTTGGAGGTTATCGAGGCTAAAGCAAAAGAAAATAGAAAAAAGCAATCAATATTAAATCAAAGAAAACTGAAATTTATCAAGAAAAACAAACCTTGATCGCAAGTAAACATCCACCTACAGAAATCTAACTAATCATGGAAACAAAATGTCAATTTATACTTCGAATATTTATCTTTTCTTATGTTGATTAGTTAACAAATCCGCTGTATAACTAATCATAATCATCAAACAACCAAAGTATCTGTACTAGTAATTTAATTCAATGGCAGCCTTAAGAACTAGATAAGTTGATTAATCTAGACAATACATTTGTCCACAATCCATGTCTGATTTGATCAATCGAATGTTCTCCCTAAAGTTAATAACGTAGATCTGCCACAATTATTAAACTTAGTTGCTTCACAAGTTCATATATCACAACTCCGGTTTTGATAGCAAACTTTAGCAATAGATTGTTCACAATAATAAATTAAAGTTTGCTCTAGCAATTAAAATAAACAATCCTAAGAAATGAGTATAGGAGAGCAAACATTTTCATTCATCATATTAATTGAAAAAAAGAGATAAAATAAATCTCACAGTTCTTGAAATCTGAAGGTTTCTGTGTCCTTACAACCAAGAAAAAAAGTTTAGCCTTACATGTTTGTTAAACAACTAATAAAAAGGAAAGAAGAAAACATGATTTCGGGTTTGTGGAGGAGAAGGGGTTTTTTCTCTCTTGGCTGGCTATCCTCCTTCTCTTCTCTCATTCTTTTTATATCATAGGAAACTCTAGTCTCTATTTTACAAAATAGTCCTCCCTTAAGTAGACAATTTACATTTAAGTACTTCAATAACTATTTTCCAAAAATGAAGAAATATCCTAGCATGAAATCTTCAAGCTTTGACTTAGAGGAGCAAAATTGCTGAAATAAAAACTTGGATTTGGTTTGGATGCTTCGGGACGTAATTTGAACTCGTTTCTTCACAAAACCTGTTTGCTGGCAGAATTCATTTGTCATCTTAGCAAAATCATATCTCTCTTATATGAGATTATTTTTTGGCTAAAATTTGGTACATGGATAGGTTTTGAGTCAGAAATCCAACAAAATTTAGTTTGCCTCAAATGGACATATGTAGCTCAAGATATTCAAATCGGAATGACCTAAGGTCAACACTGCCAGATTGCGAGATTTGACTTTGAAGGCTGCGATTTCCATGCTCTTCCTTATTTTATTTTCTTTCCTTAGATTTCTAGAAAGGTATGGATGTTAGCTTTTTAATGCCACTAGAATCAGTTCATTTCAACCTCTAGAGTTTTTGCTCTGCACAAAACATCGACTGAAATTTAAATCTGTCAATTATCTCCAATTTACTCCTTTTTGCATCTTTCATCCAAAAATGCCTTTAAAACATTAAAAAAAAAGAATATCAAGGCATTTTATATATAAAACATAGGCAAAACATTAGCTAAATGTGGGTGAAACTATCGAATAATATGATTGCATCATTCTCCTATTGAAAAGGCCCTCACTAGAGGCATTCTTTAATAATTGCTCGAGTAAACTGGTAAGGCGAGCCACACTAACCTTTAGAGAATCCAACTCTTCTTGGAAGTGAGCATCATGGTAAACGCATTCTTCATCTTTCATGTTTCTTTGCTAGAGTTGAGTGTTGTAAACTTTATGGATTGGAGCTTTTCAGGGACCTATATTTTGACCTGATGCTTATATGTTTATTATTTACAATGAATGAATGTGTGTGTGTGTGTGTGTGTGTGTGGGCATGCAAATGTATGTTCATGCACATTAGGTATGGATTAAAGAGCTAATCTATGACTTCCTTGTGAAGCATAGGTATAATCCATAGTCTAATAAATGTAAAGAGGTTTTACCCAAGTCTTTAGATTAATTGAATTCTATACATATTAGAAGCACTCAAAAAATAAACCTTGGCCTATTTCATTTTTTAAAAATAAGTATTTCATATAAAGAGTCTTTTCTCCGTAAATGTTACTCCTCTATTGGCTATATTCTTGATAAATTAGACTTCATCCAAATACTCTTCATATTTATGGACATTATTACCAATCCTAGACGCTTTCACTTGTAGCTCGTTTTTCTTTTGGGCCATCCTATCAATTAGCATGTTAGTTTGTTCAACTTGTAGTGGAACAAAGTGTTATTTTGAAGTAGCATTCCATTACTGTCGACTAATAATTTGTTGTTCCTTTCCAGCATTTGAACCATTTTCTCTAGTTGTTGGATCTGGTTTCTGGCCCTTTGCAATTCTTCTTTCTCTATATCGAGTTTAGTTATTTTGGTATTTAGTTGTATATTGAGGCTATTGATATAGTCCTGCCACTCTTCAAATTGTTCCTGTGTTTTCTTTACTTTCTCCTTTCGGAACTCAAGCTCAACTTGTATTATAGAAACTCGGTCTCTCAGGGTATTTACTATGTCTAGGTATCCCCTCATATCCGACTCAGCTGCCCTTATTGCTTCCTTTTCATCCTCGGCCTAGACCTAGTATTGAGCTCTCAAGCTTCTTTTCTCTTCAATGATGAGATCAGCTAATATGTTCACTTTTTCAGCTTTCTATTTTGATTTATAGTGATCCCTATCTTTCTTCAAAAAAGCTATTAACTCTTTGTCAGCTTGTTTTCTACTTTCTAAGGCCTTTTTTAGAGTTACCAATTCTTCCTCCATCATCATGTGCCTATTTACCAGGTCATCATACTTGACTTTTCTTTCTTCCAACTACTCATCTTTTTCTCTCAACTATTGGTTCAAAGGGCATTTATCTTTTCTTCTTTCAGGAGTTGGTCTTTTAGAAACTCTTGATGACTTTTGCTGTTATCGGGCTCAATCCTCAGTTTATCCAACTTCTTTTGCAGGTCTTCCTTATTATTGACTCCTTTTCTTTTAGGTTTCATGGTGATGGATAGCCTATCTTGCATCTGGCTTTGTTCTTTCATCCCTTAGAGCATCCTGGATAAATTGTCATTCCTCCACTTTAATAAATTAGGGCTAACTGAGGACTCCTTTTGATGCTCCTCCTTATGGACTAAAATAAGTCACCCCTAGTCACTTTTAATGGCGTCTATCTTGGCCAAAAAATTAGCCTTTTCAAGCAGACCAATATACTATACCAACCCCTAGGTGTTTCGCACATATTGTACTCCTCCAAACTATTTGGCTACCAATGAGGGTGAGTAACTGATATAACCAGTCAAGTCGATTACTAGAACCCATGATTTATCACCACAGCTCATAAGATGACTTCAGCTGCTTACCCAAGGAGCTTTCCATCTAAAATTACTCTAAGGGAGTGCTTGATACTTTTCTAACCAAGCCTTCTCATCTAGGTCATTCCACTCTTCATTCAAAACCAACCTAAGACGCCTCGTGTTGAACCAACATAAATTATTGAAGACTTCTCTTGATGTCTCCATATGAATAACAGAGGAATACAACACCGTTTTCCTCCTTTCTTATGCAATCTATAATGGTTTAGAGATAGGAAAGTTTTAGCCAAGATTGCTGAAGTGGGTTTATTTATCATCTGCTCATACTCGACAAAGATATTGGCAGCTTCAATACTGATAATCCCAACGACTTTTGAAGCGCTACTCAGTATTTCTCTTCTCCTAGTTTTCGTTTGTCTTTATCTGCCTTCAGTTTATTATCAATCATCTTCCATTTAAACTCTCAATTAGATGTCTTGTACTATCAACTTGGTCTAGATATAGCAATTTTGCAACCACTTCAACTGTATTCTTAATTCTTTGCTTGAAATACACTTTGTAAAGGTCATTTGGGAAACTCAAGATTTGGGCATACTCTTCAATGGTAGGGGTCATATCAACATCCTAAAAGGTGAAACATTTGTAGTCCGGATCCTATAAGTGCATTAAAGCTTTGAATGTGAAAATCTAAACTAGGATTTTTATCAAGTGAGCAATTCTCCCATAACTTTTTCTCAAACAGATTCTCATCTATGTACCCTAGAATTGGCTTCAGCTTTTTTATGCTGTCCATAAAGCAATGTACTTTGGTTATGTGCGGTAATTCCTCAACCTTGGTCCTTGGGTAATGCCCTTCAACTAGTTGTATTCAGATCTTTCCCTATATTCTGAAAAGGTTATGGAAGTCATGGTCTTAGCTTAAAAATCCTGCAAAGTTCAAGATTTTAATTAGGTTTACCTTGAAACAGAATGAATTTTTAAAGAGTTTGTACTCTAAAGGCAGTTCTAGGTCATTACATAAAGGTTGAGTTTTCTAACTGGTCTCAAAAAGTCTATGGACTGCCTAGTGAATACCTTAAGTGAAGGCAATATAGGGGTTTACAAGGAATGATTGGGGCACAATATGACTGTCATTACCGAGTAAACACTTAGCTCATAGTTGGATGTTTCACGAATCTAAACCTCTACTAAAAGTCATGAGACAGACTATTACTCCACCTAACATAGAATTGGGTTTATTTGCCAAATTAAAATGTATAAAGGCATTAATCCATACTTGATGTACTTATACATGAACAAGAAGTAAAAATGCTAAAGCGATAAAAATGTGTGCTAAAATTAAATTGAACAGACCAATAAAAGTACATAAACAATCAAGCAAACAAGCAAAGTGTAGTCTAACCAGACAAGGCCTCCTTGGTGGAGTCGTCATCCTATTGCAGGGCGACGCCAATTGTGCACTAAATACCTCTTGAGAGGTATCGGGAAAGGAAAGGGTTTTGGGTTTAACTATAAAATTATTCAACAGTGGACCTAGTATTGTGGTTACTAGAAAACCTATGTTCTATGAGAGTCCAGATAAGGAATTGGTTGTGTAAGGAGAAGACGCATCACCCCTAATGCACCCTACCTAAGATAGACTGCATTATTGTTTGATTGTTTTTCTAGGTCAAGTTTCTATTCATTGGTATTTTTCTAAGGTCCAAGAAAGATCTTCCTTTGTGAGAGAGTCTCTACCTTATTAGGTGTAATCTTAACCTTTCTAAAGTCTAAATTTTAACATCGCATTTATTTTGCATTTTGTATCTTTAATACCTAAGGATGCACTTTAATATGTAGTTTTACACCCTCAAATATTAAAGTTTACATCTAAACTCTAATATAAAATGAACAAAATTATTGGTGAAAGGTCTTTGACATTTTGACCAAATCTTAACGAATAATCATAAACTAATAATGATATCCATTTTTTGCATTTTTTAAAACATGAGAAAGATGCAATTTTTTATTCTTTTTTCTTTTGAAAACATGCTTGGGAAACTTTTAGAATGTGGTCGCATGTATAAACAAAACATTTTTTAAAATGATTTTTTTTAATTTTAAAAAAATTGTTTTTTTTTCAAAATTTTAGAGAAAAAATTTGGTTTTTTTTTCAAACTTTTAGAGAAAACTGAGTATTTTTAATATTGGATTTGTATCTTACAATGTAAGTTTATTGGAAAAATATGCAAAAAAATCATAAATATTTTTAAAATGACCCTCAGAATTTTTTATTTTTTTATTTTTTATTATTATTATATTATTATTAAATATATTGGGTTGGGTCAGGTCGATCATCTGGTTCGAGCCCAACAGGGTTGGGTTGGGCAAACAATGGCCCAACAAACATGTTCCCCTATCTTTTTTATGGGTTGGGTTAGTCGAGCCATCTAGGACAGACCCAGCCAAACAAGTCGGGCCTTCTATTTTTTTGGGTGGATCGAACCCAGTCAAACCATCTAGGCTGGGCTGGAATAGGTCCAGCCCACGTGGTCGCTAGCCTAGCCCAGCAACCACGCTAATTATTTACTCTATAAAGCTGAGGAAAAGAAAAAAAATGGAAGGGAAGAGTACCTGGTGTGGGGGCTTTAGTTGTGATGAGGAGGTCCGACTGGTGGTTGTAGAGGCATTGGTTGAGGAAACGGTGATTGGCGTTAGCTGTTGGATGAGGAAGAAACCTTCAGCTAAAAGGAAAAAAAAAATTGGTGTGATGGTTCTTATCACCGACGAGGGGATGGGTTGGTGAAGGAGGTTGAGTTGTGGTTGTTCACGGTGATTCTGAGGCTGTAATGGTTGGAGAGAGAGTGGGGAGAGAGGAAAGAGAGAGCTATGAGCTGGGAAACAATAGGATAGGGGCTGCTTTTTTTGTTAACTTTGCACTCGCTTTTCTCCTCCTGCAGGCAATGGAATCCACCCCTATTTATAGGGGGTGGAAAAGGGACATGTTATCTTTAATGGTGCCAAATCTTAGTCGTTGATTTGACCTAAAAGGATCTCAATGTTGGTTGAAAGTTGTCATTATGGTCTGGAAGAGTTATTGTAGAAAGGGGCTGGTCAGGTTGACTATTTTGGGGTGGTGCCATAGTCGATGTGGCATCAATTGGCTAGAAAGGACCACACTATGGTGTAGTTAGATGTAAGGTCATAGTTTGCATGCAAGTTTTGTCAAATATGGTGGAGAGATAAAGCATTAAATGCCTTGGAAAGAAAGTCACCTGAGGAGATTTTTCTGACGAAATGAAGAAGAAGATTAAGAGTCACCAAACGACGCGTTGTTTAATCCTTTTGTTTTTGTTTTGTTTAGTCAAAATGATGTTGTTTTGGTCAAATCACATCGTTTCATTTAAATAAAACAACGTCGTTTTGGCTCTTAGGGTTTTAATTTAGCGTTTTGGTTGGAGTTCAATTTGGTCCCCCGTCTTCTGATTGCTTTCAATTGCTCCCCTAATTGACCCTAAACTTTAAATTTTATGCAATTTTGCCCCTACCAAACTTCATTGTCATCCATGAATTTCAGCGTCTTTTTCATTTTGGTCCTTGGTCTTGTATTTATGCAAATTGACCCTTAATTGACCATTAAACTTTCAATTCTCTTCAATTTCACCTCTGATTTCAATCAATTAGGTTTCTATAGTTCAGTGTCTTTTGCAAAGTGGTCCTTGACAATGAATTTATTCAATTTAGCTCTTAATTGACCATAAGCCTTTGATTTTCTTACAAATTTACCCATGATTTCAATCAATTAATGACTTGGTAAAAATTAAATTTTTATCTCTTAAAATTCCAATCTTCTCAATTAAGCCCAAATTGAGCTCCCAAACTTAACTTTTCACCAATAAAACCTCTAATAAAATTAATTTGATCCATTTAAAGTATAAGTAAGTCATTGCACTTAATTAAATCCTTTAATTGGACCTAAATTAATTCTTAAACATAATTAAACTTTAATTTGGCCCATGATTAAATCAAATTGGCCTATTAAAAATCTAATTATATCCCTAGGCTTAATTTTTATACAGATTAGTCCAATAATCATATAACTTGACCTTTAATCTATATTTGTCTCTCCAATTTTAGATAGCATGGGGTACAATTATACTCTCGATTCAATCTAAAATTACAGCTTGATGTTAGTCTTTTTGTTATTATTATTTTTTTTTGGAAAGAAAAAGAATGAATTTAGGAAACTACCCAAAAATGGGTTATAACATGAACAATTGTTAATTAGGGTGTGTATTGTGTTTGGTATTGGAAGAAAGAGATGTAGAAATATAAATTCTAATGTTTTGCAAAAAAATTACTAAATGTGTTAAATTTGACTAAGTATTGATTTTTTTATAATTGTTGGATTGTGTTGTTATTAATGTGTTGGATTGAAGGTGCGGTGATTATAATTGAGTTTAAAAGGGGTTTAAATGGTGTACGCAATGAAGTTTGAAATTTGTTTTGTTAAAAAATAAATCAAATTTAACGAGATAGACTTAAGGATTAAATTTCTTTAACAATAAAATAAATGGATGAAAAAAAATAAAAATCTAGAAAGGAACATGGTCTCTTGCTCATAAAGTGGACGGCCATAAATGGAAGTTTAGGATTTTTCAAAATGAGTGATAAATTGTTGAATTGGTATATGTATTGTAGTAAGAAATATATGATAGAATTTTAGGGCATTTGAGAAGTTAACTATGATAAATTGTCTAATTTGCTTGTTTTAAATGTTGAATGTGTTGATGACCGTTTGTATGGGTTGAAATAAATTAAGTATACATGTTTGGGAGACTTCATATCAAATCTAATTGATTGATTGTGTTAAGCCTTAAAGGGATAAAAAGGAAAGTGCAGTAATTTGATAAAAATGTATGGAAATTGTTTGAAAGGTTGAGAACTAGTTGTCTTGAACTTTGTATTAATATAGCCAAAAAGAATATATAATTAGGGATGGTAAAGGAATTAGGAGACTGAGGTTAATGATGTAATTTTGATAAGAATTGATTTACCTATGAGAGTGAGTTAATGGATAATAAGCATTTTAAAAATGAAATAGATAAATGAGCCAAAATTGATCCAACAAATCATTAAGGTTGAAAAATATATAAATGAATCATAAATGGGTGTAAAGTATATGGAGATTGAAAAGTATTATTGATGTATCAATGTGACATAATGGGAGTCAAAATAAAATAATGAGATTGGTTGATTGAAAATGACATGTTATGTGTTATATTTAAATTGATTATGACAGTGGATCCAATACATGAAATTTTAAGTTGTTTATAAACACGAAAGTTATTAAGTTTTAGAAGTTGAAGTGTCAAATATTAAAAAATGGTTGGTAATGTATAGACGAGATAAGATATAAACTACAAGTATTAATTTAGATCAAGGAACACGGTTGAACCTGTAAGAGCCCTAAATATAGGTTTTGTCTTGGAAATTAATGAATTTATGGATTGAACGTGAGTATACTTTAATTATTATTCGGGTTAATAATCCTAAAATTTGATTAATTCGAGTTAAGGGTATTACCAGTGTATTAAG